>Ga0114977_10000146_pt1 | contig 45410 bp, 44 predicted proteins | sample S_130805_MF_Meta_FD_87026 | JGI IMG/M metagenome (GOLD analysis project Ga0114977, IMG submission 87026) | Freshwater microbial communities from Lake Simoncouche, Canada to study carbon cycling - S_130805_MF_MetaG | ecosystem: Environmental > Aquatic > Freshwater > Lake | place: Lake...
CAAAAAAAAAGTATACGGAAAATGATAATATCCAAAATCATCAAGTGACTTGTGAGCTAAAATAGAAATGAACAATATAAAGAAAACTAATGAAAAAAGCTTAAAATTATATTTTATTTTATATTTTAAAAAAAAAAAAATAAAAAAAAACCCAAAAAATTAAAAAATAGGTTATGCGTTAACGAATGTGCAAAAAAATTAGAAGATATATAAGAATATATAGAAACAAAAAATAACCCAAATATTCCACTATAACCAATATTAGAATCTGTGTTTTTTTTTAAAATTAAAGACGAAAAAAGTAAACCAAAACCAGTTATTGAAAATATTACAAAAAAATAAAAAAAGAATAAAAAGAAAATATTAAAAGTAGTATTCATTATTTTTTAACGAGAGAATTGTAAAGATAACAGTATAGTAAAATATTAAAAAAAATAATTAATAATAAAATTTTAGAATTTTGAATAAAATAAGTAGAAAAAAACATAATTAAAAAATTATAGGATATAATTAGAATACCAGGAAAATTATTAACTAATATTTTATTTTCAAAAAAAGATTTGTTTTTAAAATAATCATATATTAATTGATGCAAATGCCTTGTGTCGGGCCTAAGTGCAGATTTCTTATTAAAAAATCTTCTAAATATAGAAAATAAATTTTCAAATCCAGGGTACCATAAAAGTAAAATTATAAAGAAAGGAGATACAAAAGTATTCTGAATATAAAAATTTACCAAAATAAAGCTATAAAGAAATCCCAAGGAATAACTACCATTGTCACCTAAGTATAATTTATTAAATATATTAAAAAATAACAAAACTAATAAAGTTATAATAATGTTTATTATAGAAACATTATCTAAAAATATAAAATTTTTTCCATTTAAAATTAAAATTATTAAAGTTATCGAAAGATAATATCCGCTGACTAATAAATTAATACCATCAAGGAAATTACTACCATTAATTATTATTAAAAAACAAAACAAAGTAAATAAAATAGAAAAATAATAATTTTGTAACAACAAATCTAAAAAGAAAATGTTAGTATTAACGAGTTGTAAATTTCCTATTATTAAAAATAATAAAACAATGATAAACTGAAAAAAAAGTCTAGTTCTGGGTGAATTAAGATATTTGAGATCAGAGAACAGTCCTACTAATAAAATTAATAAAAAAGTTATTTTCGTAACTATGTTAAAAAAAGGTATAAAAAAAATTACTGCAAAAAGAACGATCAAGCCTCCGATAAGAGGAACTTGTGATGATGAAGTAAATTTTTGGTGATTATTACCGGAAAAATTCAATAATCGTTTTTTTTTAAAAAAGTATGCACTTAATAAAAAACTAAAAAAAAATATCGTTAAAAAATTAACTATATATAAATTCATAAAATCTTTTTTTTAAATAATAACATGACAAGACAATCAGGCAATAAATCGATTTGAAAAAATTATATTTCATATATTTATAATAAACTAGATACCCATCTAAAATTTTTTGAAAAAAATTTGAAGACAAAGAATTAGAAAGACGCCTCCAAGCAGACAACTTTTTACTAAGTCCATAAAAAATAATATTTTTTTTGGCAATATTTAACCAAAAAACATAATCTTCCTTCGTTTTTAAATTCGGGAAATAAAATTTTTTCTTAATTATTGAACTTTTTACAACAACAGTTGATAAACCCAAATCACATGAATTAATTAAATCAGAAAAATTTATAATTTTGTTTGCTTTCCTAAAGCCTATAACCTGGCTTTTTTCATTAATTATTTTATAGGCAGTGAATGATATGAATAATTTATTATTTTCCATATATTTTAACTGAACTTTAAGCTTATCTTTAAACCAAACATCGTCGCTGTCCAAAAATGCAAGATAAAAACCTTTTGAGTGTTTAATTCCTAAATTTCTAGATAGTCCGCTTCCAAGATTTTTTTTGTTTTTAAATAATTTTATTCTTTTATCTTTTTTTGCTAAATTACTAATGTGTTCATAATCATCCAAATCCTCATCATCATATATTAAAAGCAATTCGAATTTTTTATAACTTTGACGTAAAACAGAATTTATAGCCTCTTCAACAAAAGCCTTTTTTTTATAATAAGGCATTATAATGCTAATAAGTTTCATGATTTTAAACTATACAAAGTTTTAATACTATTATCAAAATAAACTATTAAAAATAATTGAAATAATGTTTAAAAAAAAATTAATTATTTTTATGCCGTCTATTGAAATAGGAGGTGTAGAAAAAAATTTATACTTAATATCTAATTTTCTTGCAAAAAAGATTAATGATGTATCTTTAATTACTGCTGATAATAAAAAAAAAGATTACTTTAAAAAAATTAAAATAATTACACCGAAATCAATTAGTTTAGTAAATAAATTTAGAACAATAAAATATTTTTTATGTTTGTTAGAATTATTAAAGCAAATATTATTAGATAAAAAAATTACAGTACTTAGTTTTCAAGCCAACTTATACTGTATTATTATCAGTAAAATTTTTAATATTAAAGTAATAGTTAGATCTAATGCTTCCCCAAGTGGTTGGTCGGGGAATTTTATTAAAAGAAAATTTTTTAAAACTGTTTTTAATTTAGCAAACTGTATAATTGTAAATAGTTATGATTTTAAAGAAGAATTTAAAAAAAATTTTAATATTAAAACAGAATGCATTTATAATCCTTTAAACAAAAAAGAAATAATAAAAAACTCAAAAAAAAAAATAAAATTTTCTTACTTTAAAAATTTTAAATATTTAAAAATTATTAATGTCGCCAGATTTTTGGATCAAAAAGATCATATGACCTTATTAAGGGCAATGAAGCTTATTCAAAATAAATTAAAATTTAGATTATTAATAATTGGAGAAGGAAAAAATAAGGACAAAATTATTAATTATATTGATAAAAATAATCTTAGTAACAATATAAAAGTTTTAGATTACAAAAGAAATCCATTTAAATATATGAGTCTTAGCGACATTTTTATATTAAGTTCAATTTACGAAGGTCTTCCGAATGTATTGCTAGAAGCTATTTGTCTAAAAAAATTTGTAATATCTTCAAACTGCCCTACGGGTCCGGCTGAAATCCTAAATGACGGAAAAGGAGGATTATTATTTAAAGTTCGTGATCATAATGATTTAGCTAAAAAAATCATTTTTTACTCAAAAAATAAATTAAAATTGAGAAAAAAGATAAATTATGCATATAATAAACTAGAAAGGTTTAATTATTACTATAATTTAAATAAATATTTAAAAACTGTATTAAATAATTAAGTTAAACAATCTTATCGCGGGGTGGAGCAGTCTGGTAGCTCGTCAGGCTCATAACCTGAAGGTCCTTGGTTCAAATCCAAGCCCCGCAACCAATTTTATGAAAATCTTAGTTTTTATAATTACATACAAAGCGTCTTATAGAATTAAAAAAGTTGTAAGTGAAATTCCATTTAGTTATTTAAATAAATATAATTACAAGATTTTAATTAGCGACGATTGTTCAAAAGACGATACTGTTTACAATATAGTTTATATAAAAAATAAAATAAAAAATGTGATAACAAATTTTAATTCACATAATCTAGGTTACGGAGGAAATATTAAAAAATGCTTAAATTATGCATATAAAAATAATTTTGATTATGCGGTGATGATACATGGGGACAACCAATATAGTTCAAAATACGTAAAGTTAATGCTTAACAACGTACTAATATCAAAAAACGCAGCTATATCTGGGTCAAGAATGCATAATAAAAAAGCAGCACTAAAAGGAGGTATGCCTATTTATAAGTTTATAGGTAATATTTTTTTAACTAAGTTATTTAATTTTTTATATAAAACATCATTCACAGATTGTCATACCGGATATTGGCTTTATAATTTAAAAAAAATAAGAAAAAATTTGATTAATAAACTGGATAATGGCTTTTTATTTGATCTTGATATGAGACTTATGTTAATTAAAAAAAAAGAGATAATCGAAGAAATCCCTATAATAACACGATATGGAACTGAAAGATCCTCAATGCATATTAATTATGCAATAAAATTTTTTTTAAAAATTTTAATAAAAAAATTTTACAAATAAATTTTAAATATAATAAATATGAATAAAATTCTTGTATTTGCAGCCACATATAATGAAGCACAAAACGTAAAAAAACTAATAAATCAAATACTAAAAGTATCAAGCAAAACTGATATTTTAATTATAGATGATAATAGCGAAGATAAAACTTTTGATATTATTGAAAAATCATACAATAAAAATCCCAGAGTAATGCTAATAAAGAGAGAGAGAAAGTTAGGGCTAGATACTGCTCATAAAATGGCATTCAAATTTGCTAAAAATAATAATTACAAAAAACTAATTACGATGGATGCAGATTTATCACATGATCCGAACGAAATTCCTAAATTTATAAAATATCTAGATAAATATGATTTCGTGATTGGGTCGAGATATGCTCCTAACGGTTTATGTGAAATGAATTTTTTAAGAAAAATCTTAAGTATAGTTGGTAACAAAATTATTAAATTTATTTTGAAAACTAATTTAACAGAATACACTACTTCTTACAGGGGGTTCAATTTAAAAAATTTGAAAAATTTTGATTTAAAGATAGTCAAGTCTACAGGTTATAGCTTTTTTATGGATACAATAAATATTTTAAATGAATCAAAAATAAATATGTATGAATTTCCAATTACATTTAGAAACAGAATTATAGGAAAATCAAAAATTCCAAAATTAGAAATATTTAGAACTTTAATTAGGTTGTTTGTAATATTTTTAAGAAAACATAAGGTAATTAATTAAATCTTTTTTTTAAGTAATGAAAAAAAATGATATTTTTTATTAAGTATCATGTTAAAAAAACCATCGTGCTGTTGAAAACCTCTTTCAATGTAAACTTCGCGAAGTAAGGATTTATTTATTGTTTCTCGCCATTTCGATACAGTAAAATATTTTTTTGGAATAGTGACGCCATAAGAATAATTGGCATAGAAATCTACAAATCTTAAAAGTTGCCTTGAGAAAAAACTATATTCAAAATGATCTTTCACAATTAAAGTATCTGAGATTTTAGATAATTTTTTTAAAACTTTAAATGCACTATCTATACCCATATGATGCAATACATCTATTACGATAATAATGTCAGCTTTAAAATTTTCTATTTCTTTTAAATTCTTATATTTTATGTATTTTAATTTTTTATGCGCATAATTATATGAAAATATATCTAGCCCTATAATTTCTTTTACAAATATATTATTTTGGATTTTTTTAGAAACTTCCATCGAGCCGCAACCAAAATCTATAATTGTTAGTTTTTTACTTTTATTTTTAGAAAATTCATTAGCAATAAAAAAATTTACTCTGGCAGATATTCTTTTTATTCTATCGCCTTTAAAAAGTTTTCTTATTAAATCTGAAAAAAATATTAAAAAAGTAATTTTTGTTTTAAATCGAATCATAATGTAAATTAAAATTTGTTTAAAAAATTAGAATATAATCTCGCATATTTTAAATTAAAAAAAAGAATCAAAATTGTTAAGAAATTATTTAAATACCCAAAGTAACCATAAGGAAATTCCCATGGTTGAAAACCGAAAAAAAATGATAAAATTCTTAAAAAAAAGAAAAAATAGAAAATAAATGCAAGATTTACTTTGGATATAATGTGATCAATATTTTTTATAGAAAAAACCAACATGGGTAATAACAATATATAATCATGCAATTGATGAGAGGCAAATGCTAACGAAGTTAAGCAAATTAATGATAATTTATACAGGTCGTTTTTAAGATATCTAATCTTATAAATAACAAAAAAACTTAACAATATAGAAATTAAAATTATAATATAATTATTTACATTTATTTTTGTTAGAATAGAAAGAAATGTAACTGGAAGAGCACCTTTTGCCTCCCAATAAGACAGAACTAAAACAGGTTCAATTAAATTTTTTATAATATTTGTATCTGTTATATAGCTATAAAATAGCCACCCAATAACGCAGGGAAGCAATGATAAGAATAGTGTATTTAATTTTTTTAATGATAAAAAATAAATAAAAAGAACGTATCCTAAATTATATTTAAAATAACTTATTCCACTAAAAAAAGCATAGATCTTTGAATTGTTCAAAAAAGGTAATAAAATAAAAAAAAAACAAAAAATAGATTGCTGACCGTAACTAATATTTATTCTGAAAACAGTGCTTGTTAAAAATATTACTACTACAGAAAAAGTTTGAATTTTTGTTAATCGAAATTTTATACATAATATAATTGGGGTAACTATTCCCAAAACAACATTAAATATACTCCATAAAAATTTTGCACTGTCCCAATCTAGCCATGTAAATGGTATAAGAAGAAGAATAAGCCCCTGTGCATACAATCCATTTTGGGCGTACATTAATTTATCATTTGGCCCATAATCTCGATATCCATCCAAAGTATAACGATAATGATTTACTCCTTCAGAAACTAATTTTGATGTAGAGTAATGAAAATCAAAACTAAAAATTTGCGCTAAATATAGTGCTCTGGTTACTGAAATAATTATTAAAAAAAAAGAAAAAACAACTAATAATAATTGAATTTTATTATTATTTAACAATTTAAATATTTTTTTCATAAAATTCAATTAAACTAAATCTAAATTTACAAACTAAGAATATTTAAAAATTTTGTTCTTATCATAATTTTCTATAATTTTTTTTATTTCTTTTAAAATATTTTTAAATTTTTTTATTCTTAAAAATTTTTTAATTTTTACATTACTTCCATGAGTAACCAGTACATCTGCTTTATGTTTTTTTATTTTTATAATCTTATTTTTTAATTTTGAATAATTTTCTATTAAAAAAGCTAACCTCAAAATATTTACAGGTTTACTGGAGCAAACGTTAAATACTTCATAATTTTTTAATTTTTTTGTTAAAATTAAATCTTTTATAATATTTGTAACATCATCAACATGTGTAAAATCCCTTTTATGATTGCCATAATTATTAAGATAAAAAGTCTTCTTTTTATGTAAAAAATTTAAGAATTTATATATAAACATGTCTGGCCTTGCGTAGTCTCCGTAAATTGTAAAAAATCTTAACGCCACAATTCTCATTTTAGAGATTCTTGAAATATCTTCTGCAACATCTTCATTATTTTTTTTTGTATATGAATAAATATTATTTGGATTTAAATTATAATTTTCTTTTAAAGGATATTTTTTTTGGTCTCCATACACAGAACTTGAAGAAGCAAATAAAAAATTTTTTACTTTAGATAAATTGCAGTTTTCAATAATATTTAAAAAACCTTCTATATTACTTGAAAAATATACTTTGGGGTTAACCATTGAATATCTTACGCCAGGTTGAGCAGCCATATGAATTACTGTATCAAATTTAATATTCTTGAATAAACTGGAAACTTTTTCTGCATGACTAATATCAATTTTTAAAAATTTAAATTTTTTAAAATTTTTTAATATTTTTATTCTTTGTTTTTTTAATTTAACTGAATAATAGCTATTTAAGTTATCAATACCTATAACACTTGATCCCTTGAAATTCTCTAAAATCATTCTAGCAATATGATATCCAATAAAACCGGCTGACCCTGTAACTAAAAATTTCATTATATTTTTTGAGAAAGAATTAATTTTAATCTTTTAAAATATCTTAAATAGTGAATAATTTTAACAAGAATAAAATTTTGTTTATTATCTAAACGTATTTGAGTATTTTCATTTAAATAATCTATATATTTGATTTTATCAGTTAAACCTCCGGATCTAAAATACCCAATTACTTCATCATTTTTAGTGGCGAGCCCTTTCATCTTTTTCTTAATTATCATTCTATAAAACAAATCGTAATCAGCAGAATATTTATATTTTGTATTATAATATCCAATCTCTAACTGGGATTTTCTTTTAATAAAGAATCCAACTGAATGCGAGCTATAAAAACCAAAAGTCCAATACAACTTTCTTGGATGATAGCCGCTGTAGATCTTATTGTATTTATTAACTGACCCAAATAAAAAATCTATATCAGTATTTTTTTGGAAATAACCACTAACTATCTGCAATGCATTTGGGTAAAAATAATCATCCGAGTTTAAAATACCAATTACTTCACCGGTAGACAAATTTATACCCTTGTTCATTGCATCATAAAGCCCGTTGTCTGACTCATGTACAATTTTAGATATTTTTTTACTATATTTATCTATTATTTTTTTAGTATTATCATTAGAATTTCCGTCAATTATAATATGTTCATAATTTTTATAAGTTTGATTAAGTAAACTTAAAATATTATTCTCAATATGTTCCTCCCCATTTTTTACAACAGTTATTATAGAAATCTTAAGAGTTTCATTGTTTCTATTCATGTGTACTCATTTGTTTAACTAAAATATAATTTTTTATATGCAAATATTTTATTGGTGTCCATTTTTAACTCACATAGCTACAATAAATGCCGTAAAAAATTCTGCTTCTTCACTTAAAAGATATAAAAAAAATGTTAATGTAAAAATACTGAACAGTGTTGGCGAATGGAATTTTTTAAAAGACAATCCTCATAATATCAAGGTTGAGAATATACAAAAGTTAAATATTTATGATTTACTTCCAAAAGAAGGTTTTTTTAAAAGTAGATTATCTTTTTTAATTATTGCCTTACTAAATTTATTTCCACTCTTAAAAATTATTAAAAAGGAAAAACCAAATTTCTTAATAATTCACCTATTAACGATTCTACCAATTATCTTAAGTCCCATTTTATATAGAAATACAAAGATAATTCTTAGAATTTCTGGATTTCCAAATTTAAAATTTGGAAGAGGATTTTTTTGGAAATTATTTTCAAAATATATTTATGCAGTCACAACACCAACCAAACTTACGTCAGATATGTTAATTGAAAATAAAATTTTTGATAAAAAAAAAATATTTTTGTTAAGAGATCCTATAATAAATTGTAATTTAATTAATAAAAAGAAAAAAGAAAAATTAGAAGAAAGTTTTTTAAATAAAGAATTCTATTTATCTATAGGTAGATTAACTGATCAAAAAAATTTTGAATTTTTATTAAATTCATTTTGCATAAATATAGATAAGTTTAAGGTTAAAAAATTAGTAGTATTGGGCGAAGGTGAAAATGATAAGAAATTAAAAAAAATAATACAGAGATATTCTATGGAAAAAAATATATTTTTATTAGGTTTTAAAAAAAACGTTTATAATTATATTTTTAGATCTAAGGCCATCATATCTTGTTCTTTGTACGAAGATCCTGGCTTTGTTTTACTAGAGTCTGCATTTCTTAGAAAAAAAATTATCACATCTATTGTAAAAAATGGGCCTCTAGAAATGTATCAAACGGGCAACCTATGTTATTTTTTTAAAAGCAATGATGAATTAGATTTGGTTAATCAGATTATTCTTTCTGAGAATGAAGATTCGAAAAATGTGGCTTTGAATGCATTAAAATACTCAAAAAAATTCACATCCTACAGTCATTACAAAACCTTAAGCAAATTACTTGGCTAAATAATCTAGAGATTTATTAAATTTTTTTATATTTTTACTATATGAAAATTTAGACAAATTTTTTCTACATTTTTTTTCTTTAACATAAAATTTTTTTTTATTTTCAATAAAATTATCAATTAGACTAGATAACTTAACATAATCTGAAATTTCAAATAAATGACCCGCATTACCATTTTGTAATATTTCACTGGCACCACTTCTAAAGTTAGAGGAAATAATTGGCATACAATAACTGGCAGCTTCAACCATTGTGGTAGGCAAACCTTCATATAATGAAGTGCTAATAAAAATATCATTTTTTATATAAAATTTTTCAAGATTTTTAATATTTTCATAAATTTTTAAATTAATATTATTATTTGCTGAATATTTAATAATACTTTTTTTCTGTGACCCATAACCAACTAAACTCAAAAGTATTTTGGATTTGTATTTAGAATTTGAAATTGCTTTTAGCAAAGTAATATGATCTTTTTGCATTTCAAATCTTGAAACATTAAGAACTCTAATTATTTTTTTATCAACTTTTCTCTTAATTTGATTAATTTTAAAAAAACATGGATTATAAATAGTTAAAACTTTTTTATTAACCATTTTAGATAAATCTCCACTTAATTCTTTGCTATTTCCGCAAATTAGATTCGCTTTTTTATAAAATTTAATAACAAGAAATTTTATTATTTTTTTCTTTAAAAATTCTAAAAAACTAAAACTGTATTCTAATTCGCTTGGATGGTTAATTTCATAAATAAATATCTTAATATTATTTATTCTATTTAAGAAAATTATAGACCAAATATTAACAAAATATTGTGTAGAAAAAAAAATAATATTTTTTGAACTTTCTTTTAATATAATTCTCCTAATTTTAAAAAAACTTAATAAAGTTGACATTGAATTTAAATTAATAAATTTAATTTTAGTAAAAAAATTAATGTTATTTTTTAAAGACAGCAAAACAACGTCATATTTATTTTTATCAATAGAATTTATAAATCTTACTAAAGTTGTCTCAGAACCCCCTACCGCAGGATATGGATTATATATATATAATTTTGTTCTCACGAATTATTTAAGTTAGTCCTTAAGCTGAGCTTCTAAAATAATACAAATTGGGTAAATTTTAGACATAGGTGTTTTTTGAAATAACGATAAAAAAAAATCTATCATCATGAATAAAAAAATTATAAAGACAGGCAATAGTGGTATAAATTTAAGATAGTCATAAAGCATAGAATAAGATGCCATAAGCGGCCCCGTCCCGAAACTTTTGCAATTTAATATTTTAAATCCGTTTTTTTCTATTTTTTTTTTTAAATACTGAGAGGTATATCTACTATAGTCTTCAGGTGCTCCGTGATATCTATACAAAAAAGGTGTTGATAAGAATATTTTACCTTTTTTATCTAAAATTTTTTTTATTTCATAAATTGCTTTATCGAATTCAATGACATGTTCAAGTACGTTAAATATAACAACATTTGAAAATTTTTTTTTTATATTGTTATTTTTCTGTAAATTAATTTTTATATATTTGCTTTCATTAGAATTTATCTGGTCTGAAATATTTAATTGATTATGAATTTCTCTTTTTTTAAAAAAACTATTATCAAATTTACTGACTCCAAATTCTATTATATTTCCTTTAAATATAAATTTATTAAAATTAATAATTTGATAAACTCTACAAATACTTTTGTTCTGCAGTGTTAATAAAAGTATATATATATAATCGGAAAAGTTATTAAAAAATTTCATTATTTAAAAGTTTCTCAATTATTTGATTAATATTCTTTGTAGATTTCCAACCAATAATTTTTTTTATCTTTTTTGGACTACATCTAACAAAATTTATTTCATTTGGTCTAACTAATTTTTTTACATTAGATTCTAAGAAATTTATAGGAATTTTTCTTTTATGAAATATTTTTTTTATTATATAGCCAAGGGAAGTTGTTTTTCCGGTTGCAACAATAAAATCGTCTTTTATTTTTAATGTATTAATTTTATAGATTGCTTCAACATAATCTGGTGCCCAACCCCAATCTCGAAAAATATTAATGTTACCTAATTTCAGTTTCTTTTTAGCATCAAAATTATTAACATAATCAATAATTTTTTTAGTAACAAAACCATTTCTTCTTAAGGGAGATTCGTGATTTGACAAAATTCCGCTACAACAATTCAAATTAAAATTTTCTCTATAAAATTTAATTAGCCAAAAATTAAAAGCTTTTGATCTAGAATATGGACTAACCGCTCTAAACAATGTTTTTTCATCACATAAATTTTCAGAGCTGCTGCCATAACAGTCTGTAGAGCATGAATTATATATGCTTGTTTTAAGGTTTCTCACTCTGCAGTATTCTAAAATATTTGTAAGCATCAATATATTACTTCTATAAGTATTAATTGGTTGCTGAAATGAGTTACCCACATTCGATTCTCCAGAAAGAAAGTAAATGTGATTAGGTTTTTTTTTTATAAAATTTTTTTTAATATTAGAGAAATTTTTATATTCAATAAATTTTATTTGTTTATATATTTTTAACTTTAAAAGATTTATTAAATTATTTTTATTTTTTGCTCTTGTGAATCCGATGACATTAAAATTTTTTTTTAACAATAAATTAGCTAAATAGCTTCCATCCTGACCAGAAATACCAAAAATATATGCATTTTTTTTCATAATTTGGCTAAATTATATGCTAATAAGATTTTAAATCTAAACATATTATTTATTGAGATTAATTTTACCTAAAGTAAGTAATAAATTTATAGCAAAATAGTTAAAAATTAAAACTAATGAAAATTAATAAAAAAAAATTATACAGTGTGTATTTTTTAATTTTATTCTCATTCTTCATTTGCTTGGTAAGTGCAAAATACACTCTTAACAAATATGATAAAAATTTAATTTCTCCCGAAGGAAAATATTACCATGCTATGATTAAGGGTGATGTGCATAGATATTTTACTCACGGATTTGAAATAAAAGAAGCTCTTAAACTAGGAATAAATTATTTTGAAACCGGAAGACAGAACTTTACTAAATATTTATTTCCAAGAGTTATGGCAATTTATTATTTAATTTTTGATTATAATTTATTTGAAGATCAGTTAAAAAGTATAATAAAACAAGGAATACATTTTAATTATCTTATTTTTCAGATTTCGTTATATTACTCTTGTATACTTTTTTTATATTTTCAACTTCGTAAAATTATAGATAATAGTATTCTTTTTTGGATAATATTATTTTTATCTCTAGAACCCACAATATTCCAATATCAATTATCTTTTTGGTCTGAGTCAATATTCTCTTCAATGCAGATTATTTTAATTGGATTAATTTTAAATAACACTCAAAAAAATATTAGATATTTTTTTATAGGTTTTGTTTTAAGTTTGCTTGCAATTCAAAGATCAAATGGCTTTTTTTACATAGTGCCTATTTTGCTATATTTTTACTTAACTGTTGGGTTTAAATTTAATAAAAAATTGCCATTACTTCTTATTGGGTATTCAATCTTTTTAATCTTTGTTGGGTATCACAATTATATTAGATCAAATAAGTTTTATATCATACCAAATGAAATGAAGGCGGTAATGCATGCCTATGTAATTCCAAATATTATTTCTAAAGAAAGTTTGGAAATTGAAAAATCAAAAACAATAAATTTTATTAAAGTTCAAAAATTAGAAATAAATAACGATCAAAGCTTTAAGCGATATATTGAACAAGAAGATTATTCTCGATATTCTTTTATTTTTTGTGAAAATGAAGAAAAAAAAGAAAATACAGAATATTTAAAAGTTTGTAATTATTTAGAAAAAAAATCATATGAATTAATTTTTTCTAATCTAGTTTCGACTGCAAAATACATAACTAAGCAATCCATACATTTTATTTTGCTTAATCCATTTCATATTTATAGCGACAATCAATTTATTTCGGGTAAAGTATATTATGAAAGCCAATTACACAAAAAACTACTACCTTACAGAATAATATATTCATTTATTATTTATTCTATTTGTTTTTTTGGATTATTTAAAATTATAAAATTAAAAGATAAAAAAATTCTATTATTTTCGTTTTTTTCAATCTTATATTTCTTTTTAATTCTTTCTTGGCATGGGAATACTAGATATTTTTTACCAATTTTATTTTATGTTTCATTTTTCTTTGCGTTTGGTATTGCAGATATTTATAAAATCATTAAATCAAATTTACTGACAGAAAAAATTAAATAAAAATAATTATATTAGATTCTAAATGTCAAAATTTTATAATTACAAAAATGAATTAGTCATATTTTTGTTATCTTTTCTAAGTTTAATATACTCGTTTTTCCTCAATGAAGATGGAACCGGTGGTGGTGCAAGAGGTGATTTTGAAGTAACTTATGGTTTTATTTTAGCTCTCCAGAAAAATCTACTTGCAAATCCAACAGAATGGACCCTAGTACACACCCCTCTTCATTTTTTCATTTTATCTTTGATTACAAGATTAATTGATAACACATATATTTTAAGATTTTTATTTTGCATTTTCTCAATAAGTATCCCTGTTATTTTTTATTTAATTATTTCAAAATCTCATAAAAAAAACAAAAAAAAGGAAAATTTTCTTCTTATTTCTTCATGTATTTTTTTTATACCTTCTTTTAGATACACGAGTATTTGGTGTAATGATTTAATTACCTCAATTTTTTTTTTTTTAATTTCAATTTATTTTTTTAAAAAATGGGAAATTAAACGAAAAAAAAATATAGATAAATATTTATTATTACAAATTATTTTTCTTGTTTTAGCTACTTATACTAGACAATACTTTGCGGTCTTCTTTATATACTTTTTAAATGAATATTATAAAGTTTTAAATTTCAAAAATTTTGTTCAACTGTTTGGGATTTGTATATTTAGTTCTATCCCAGTTTTTTTTTACACTTATAAATTTCCAGAACTTCTTACGGGTCAACACATTAGCATTGGTGCCATAAATTATTTTCTTCTAGGAAACCCAGCAATAATGTTCGCAACAATTTTTCCTATTATAGCAATAAATTTTTTATATAAAAAAATTTCTTATAAAAAAATTTTGGTACCGTGCTTAGCTTCGTTCTTTTTAATTTACATTTTATCCTTAAATTTTAATGGCACAAATTGGAAAGGTGGCGGAATAAATTATCTATTGTCTCAGAAATTATTTCATAATAATATTTATTTTTATTTTTGTAGTTTTTTTACAATATCAATATTTATTTACTTAATTGCAGAAAATAAAGACAATTTAATTATTTTAACAACTTTAATATTTATGTTTTTTTCTTATCAAGTTTATCAAAGATATTACGATCCAATGTTTTTTATTATTTTTTTTTTAATTGTCAAAACTAAACTAACTGAAATATTTTATAGAAAAAAATCGGCAAGTTATTTATTGCTTTTATATTATTTTTTATTTTATATAGGCACTATTTCTAAATTAATATACAAATTGTAAAACTAATAAAAATTTTCGCAAAATGATATTTTCTATAATTAGAAATAATAAATTACTAATTTTTTTGCTTATTGCTATCGTTGGATTCTCGATGCGTTTGGGAATAGCTCAATGGGGGTTTAATTTTGATTTTGAAATGTGGAAAGGAAATCTATTATTATTCCAAAATAACAAGAGTATTTATGAATTTGGAAACTACACCTATTCTCCGCTATGGATTAATATACTCAATATATTAGATCGTTTTCCATACCCTTTAGACAGCAGCTATATTTCACAGATCATTCCTGGTTCTTCGTATAGAGTTAAAATAATTTTTTTTTTAAGTGTGGTAGACTTCTTAATTTTTTTACTAATTTATCAAAATTATTCTTTAAAAACTGGACTGTTATTTTTTTTTAATCCCATCTCCATAATTATTACTGGTCATCACAACCAGTTTAATAATTTACCGATACTATTGGGTTTTTATGCCATACTTTTATATCAAAACTTTAAATCACCTAAAAAAATTATTTTCCCTTTAATTATTTTGGGATTTTCCCTTTGTGCAAAACATATTTTAATTTTTTTTCCTATATGGTGGGCCATTAAAGAAAGAGAAATAAAAAATAAAATACTTATTTTAACAATTCCTTATTTAATTTTTTTCTTAAGTTTTTATCCATATATTTTTACAGAATTTTATCATGTGTATGAAAAGTTAATTCATTTTGGAAAAAGAAACGACGGTCCTTTTTGGGGAATGTTTGGACCTAAAATTCTTCATATGTACGGTGGAAATTTTCACGGAATTTTTACTGTCTTGTTAATAATAATTGGATTTTTATTTGAAAAAATAAAATTGAAAGATACTTTTTATCTTTATTTATTAGCTGTGGTTATATTCTCACCTGGTATGTATACTCAATATTTAGTTATTGCAGCACTACCAATTGCAATATTTTGGAATTTTAAATATTTTTTATTTTCATTTTTAACTTTTCTTTTATTTTTAGTTGATGGTGATGAATTAAATATCAGATTTATAAATGAATTATTAAATTGGAATCTAAGATCTACTCGAATAGCTTTTTATCCTATTATACTTGTTTTGTTAATTGGATTTTTTGAGAATTCTTTTGGAAAAAATAAATTTAAAAATTATATTAAAAAAATAATTTTCTACACGTTATCCAGAATTAAATCACAATTTTTATTTAAAAAATGAAAAAAATAATAATAATACCTACTTACAATGAAAAAAAAAATATTAAATTACTAATCAAAAAAATTATAAAACTATATAAATCAGAATTTAATATTTTAATTATTGACGATAATTCACCTGACGGAACATTAAGTGAGGTAAAATATCTCAAAAAAAAATATAATTTTATAAATTATATTTTTAGAACTAAAAAACTTGGCATAGGATCTGCTCACAAAGAAGCCATCAAATATGCTTATAAAAAAAAATTTGAACTAATAATAACTATGGATGCTGATGGAACGCACGACCCGGTTTATATAAAAGAATTTCTTAGAAATTTTGCTAAATACAATTTAATAACTACTAGTAGATTTTTAAGAGCAGACTCTTTAAAAGAGTGGCCTTTTTATAGAAAATTATTAACAAGTTTCAGACATAAACTTATTAAATTTATTTTAAATGTCCCCATTGATTCATCAGGAGCTTTTAGATGCTACAATTCAAAAAAAATTAAATTAAATCATATTCTTAATGCTAAAGACAATGGATATTCATTCTTTTGGGAAAGCATATTTATTTTATACAAAAAAAAATACTCAATTTTTGAAATCCCTATATATCTTCCCTATAGGACTATAGGCTCTTCTAAAATGGGATTTAGGGATATTTTTAAAGCTTTATTTTATTTGCTAATTATTTTTAAAAGGAATTTGTAAAAATTAAACTATTTCTATATCGGGCAGTGGAAATATTAATTTTCCTCCCCCATTTAAAAAAGGCTTTTCTTTATTCAAAATAAAACTTTTAAAATGCCATGGCATTATCACCATATAATCTGGCTTTAATTTTTTAATAAAACTTTCCCCTACAATTTTAATCTTTGAACCAGGTGTGAATTTATTATGCTTATCTTTATTCACATCAACAATAACATCTAAAATTTGTGAATTGATACTACAATACTGAAGAATAACATTTCCTTTAGTTGATGCTCCATAACCGATAATTTTTTTTTTCATTTCTTTAAGATTTAGTAATAAATCTCTAAATAATTTTTTATGCTTTTCGACATTTTGAAAAAAAATTTTATGAGTTAAAAATGAATTATATTTGTAAATATCTTCTTTTTTTAATAACCATTCAATAATCTTAGAATTTTCTTCATACTTAGAATTTTTTTTTGAGACTGTGATAGCAAAACTTCCACCATTTATATCATTAAATTCTAAATCAATTATCTTAAATCCAACAATATCAAAAATATATTTAATTGATTTTAAGGAATAATATTCAAGATGCTCATGACAAATTGTATCATAAGAAGTATTTTTTATCATCATGGGCATGTAACTTTGTTCCAAATGCCAAACTCCCTGATCATCCAAACACTCATAAATATCTTTTGCAAAGTCAACCGGCGAAGATAAATCATAAAACATTGATATGGTTGTAATGATTTTCGCTTTTTTTTTATTTAGATATTTATCTACTAAATTTTTACTAAAAAAATCAGAAATTGTTATAATATCATTTCTATAGAACTTTTTTAATTTCTTTATAGTTGGGTCCACCCCTATTAAAATAAAACTTTTATTATAATTTTTAAGCAAAGTACCATCGTTACTTCCAATGTCGATAACAATGTCACCTTTTTCTAATTGTGAAATTTTTTTTAATTTATCTGACTTTGATTTTAAATGCTTTACCATATGAAGATTTAGTGATGACAAATAACCATAATTATCCCCATACATAACATCGGGATCAAAAGAATTTTTAAGCTGTAGCAAAGAACATTTGTTGCATATAACCATTCCAAGATCTCCTTTTGGAACTCTTTGATTTATTGCATCTGGAAAGATTCCAGTTAAATACTGATTACCCAAAGTTGATACATATTTGAGCGAATGACTGTGACAAGATCTACAATTTGAAATTTTCATTAATTAAACTTTAGATTATGTTATTTAAAAATAAATATAAACAATGAAAAAAGTCATTATTACTGGTGCAAATGGTCAAGATGGGGTCATTTTATCGAAATTATTAATTAAAAAAAAATATTTAGTTTATAAATTTATAAAAAAAAAAATTAAATCTAATAGAAAAAATTACTTTATCACATTAAATAAAAAATTTTATAATATAAAAAAAGAAATTGATAAAATACAGCCAAATATTATTATTCATCTTGGCTCTGACAACCCTAGTTATAATAAAAAATTTCTATATAAAGACTATAAAAAAAATTTATTTTTTACAAAAAAAATAATTGATTATGTAACAAATAACAATCATATCAAATTAATACTTGTTAGCTCATCTAAAATTTTCAAAAAAAATACTAAGAAAGTAACCGAAGATTCGCCTGTTTATGCAAACGACTATTATTCAAAATTTAGAATTGAATCCGCAAACTATTTACTTGCTAAAAAAAATAAACACAAATTAAATGCAACGGTATTAATATTATTTAATCATGACTCCAAATTTCGTAATCCAAGATTTTTACTGCCTAGATTAATAAAAGCAATTAAAAAAAATAATATTAATTTTTTAAAAGAAATTTATCATCAAAATATTAGTGGAGATTTTTCTCATGCAGAAGATATTTGCAATGGGATCTATTTATTAATTAAAAAAAACAAAAATCCAGATAAATTGATATTATCGTCTGGAAAAAGAACTTACATTAATAAAATTATAAAAAAATTTAATAAAAAAATAAATTTTGCAAAATTTAAAAAAAAGATTAAAAATCAAAATATCATAATCGGTAATAATCGGCTAGCAAAAAAGATTATTGGATGGAAAATAAATAAAAATGTTATTAAAGCTGCAAATGAAATTTATAAAAATTATTAATAATATAATATATTAAAAATATTAAAATATTTTTTTCAAAAAATGAAAATAGCAATAATTGGAGGCACAAGTTTCATTGGTCAAAACTTGATAAATCATTTACATAAAAAAAAAATTAGGATTATTGCAACCTACAATTCTAGCAGACCAATTAAAAATGAATTCGGTGCCGCTTGGAAAAAGTTAGATATAACAAAAAATAAAAAAAATTATTTAAAATATTTAGGATACCCTGATATAGTCTTAAATCTTGCTTGGCCCGACATACCAAACTACAGATTAAAAAGACATTTTAAAACTTTTTACTATCAAAAAAGATTTAATCATACTCTAATTAAAAATGGATTAAAAAATCTTATTATTTTAGGTACATGCTATGAGTATGGCAAAATAAATGGTAAAATATCTGAAACGGCAAAGGAAAAGCCAACAATACCTTATGCGGTATCAAAATTTAAATTATTAAGAAGTATCTTAGAATTAAAAAAAAATAATTATTTTAAATTTACGTGGCTTAGGCCTTTTTTTGTTTATGGTGACAATAAAAAAAGAAAAAATTTATATTCTTTAATTAAAGAAATAGATAAAAATAGGATAGAAAAGTTGCAAGTATGCGGAAATTTAATTCGAGATTTTATCTCAATAAAATTATTATGTTCAATAATTTTTAAAATAATAATGTTAAATAAAGATTTAGGTATATTAAATTTATGTTCTGGCAAAGGAACTAAAGTAAAAAATTTTATTAAAAAAAATTTAAAAAATAAAAAAAATTTAAAGAAAATTGATATGGATTCTAAAAATCCTAATAATTTTGAACCTAATTATTTTTGGGGCGATAATTCAAAACTAAAAAAAATTTTAAAAAGTAAAATTTAAATCCAATTATTGATATTGAGATTACATTTATAATAAAGATCTATATATTTTTTCTGTTTGATCTGCGCAAGATCTCCAACTATAAGATTTGCATTGATTAATACCTTCTTTTATCATTAAATCTCTTTTGTTATTATCTAAAATTAACTTTTCTATTTTATTTGCAAGCTCCTCATCTGAGGACGGCGAAAAATATATAGGCGCTAGACCTGCAACTTCTCTGAAGACTTTGATATCCGAGCATAAAACAGGACAACCCAATTCCATAGCCTCTAAAATTGTAATACCAAATCCTTCTTCTTTGGAGGGTGCAATCAATGCAAGGGCATTTGCATATAAATATTTTAATTCACCATCGCCTCCTTGTATATTAATAAAATTATCATTTAAATTATTCAATTCACCATTTGTAAAACTTCCTCCGCCAAAACAAACAATTTTAAAATTTTTAAATTTATTTATTAAATTTAAAGAACTTATTAATAATTGAAAATTTTTATATTTATCTCTAGAGCCAACAAATAAAAAAAAACTATTTTTTTTTAACTTATATTTATCAAATTCTAAAAGATTATAATTTAATTTTTTTTTTATATGGTCTCCCGATAAATATATAACTGATGTTTTGCTTATGGGTACATTGTACAATTCTAAAAAACGCTCCTGAGTATATTTTGATATACAAATAAAATGATCGATATATTCCAAAATTTTTTTTTTTTTATTAATTTGTTCTTTTGAATAGTACTCTGGATAATTCTCATGAATAGTATCATAAACTGTTAAAACTTTTATTTTTTTAAAGCTTTTTACATTACTTGAATAATATGTTTCATGTAAAATATCTGGGTCATATTTTTTAATATACTTATTAAATAAAAAATTATTTAGTCTGGTAAAAAGTGTATTATTTGGAAATCTTGATAAATAAAAAGAAATTTTATTATTTTTTTTTTCTTTTAAGTGAATATTTTTGCTAATAGGAGCTATAATTTTATATTCTATTTCTTTTTTATCAAATTCATCAGTTAAATTAACAAAATATCGAGATATACCTCCTGTTTTTTGTAAAAAAAAAATTGTGTTACTGATAGCAATCCTCATTCTTGACCTATAGATTTAATTAAAAATATTTTCACAAAATTTATATCTTGACAATTTTTATAAATAAATAATAAACAACAAATATATCTAAATTTTCAATACTGATTTTAATTTAAATTTTTTATTAGAATTATTTGACAAATCTACAATATCGCAATCCAATATTTGTTTTAAGCCTTCATTTTTATCTAAATAACTTAGGTGACCATTTTGGTCCCTACTCTCACTAAAATTTAAATTTGTCATTTCTTTTTCATCAATCTCTTTAATTCTTGGAAAGAAATTTAATTTTGGGTAATCTTTATTAATAAAGAAAGCATTATTTCTTAATCTATTTACTCCTAATAAGTAGTAACCTTTTTGATCCATCAATTTTACATATGCTTTTATTGAAGCTCCAAAACATAAGTTTGAATAATGATATTCTTTTCTTGAAAAATTATTAATGTTAGGAACGGATATCTCAATCTCAGATCCAAAAATTGAATTATATTCTAATATAAAAATTTTTGAAATTTTTTCTCTTAACTCTTTTATTATCCAATAATCTATCCCATCAATATCAATACTAAATAAATCTATAGGGTGTGGAAAATATTCTTTCAGTAAACTATTTATATTTTGAGATGTAACTTTTCTCTCAACAACATTTAGATTTCCTCTCCAAAGATTAACATTGATACTAACTTTATCTTTAAAATTATTAACTAAATCAACAATAAGTCCCCGGCTATAATACATTTCATAAATAAGCCTTGTATTTGCTTCTGAATAATCCCCAACACCTATCTCTACGAAAGTTGGCTTTCTTAATCCTAATCTCTGGACTATAAAATCAATAATTCCATCTTCACCATTTTGTGAAAAAATTTTATTTTCAGCATCTTCTAAAACATAATATTTTTCATAAAAAATACGAGATTTATATATTAAATTTAAACCTAGTAATATTAACAATTTATTGGGGATTTTTTTTTTAATTAAAAAAAAAAAATAATTAATAACTTTTAAAAATAATCTCATTTAATTCTATTTAATTTTCCATTTTTAAAAGAAAATATTTTATTACAATATTTTAATGCATTAATCCTATGAGATACTGAAATAATTGTTTTATTTTTCATCATATAAATAGATTTTAAGACTTTTCTTTGTGTTTCTTCATCTAAAGCACTTGTTGCCTCATCTAAAATAATTACTGATGGATTTGAATACAAAACGCGCGCTAAACCTAATCTTTGAGATTGTCCTCCTGATAATTTGCAGCCTCGTTCACCAATAACTGTATCGAGACCCAGCTCTAAACTATTTATATATTTATCCATTTCAACAATTTTCAATATTTTCCATATTCTTAAAATTTCAATATCATTTAAAGTTTTCTTAAGGGTAATATTAAAAAGAATTGCTTCGTCAGCTAAAAAAGTATTTTGATGAACATAACCGATATTTTTTTTCCATTGATTAAAAACATCGATGATATTTTTATTATCTAATGTAATTTCTCCTTCTGTGCATGACAAAAGTCCAGTAAATAAATTAAGAAAAGTTGTCTTACCAGATCCGCTAAGACCCACTATGCCCACCTTGTCATTTCTCTTAATTTCAAAATGTAAATTTTTAATAATATACTTTTCACTTTTCTCATAAATAAACGACACGTGCTTAAATATAATTCTAGAGAAATTTTTATTTAAAATTTTTTTATCAATCTCACTTCGATGCTCATTTATATTCTTTAATTCATTATAAATAATCTCTATTGCAGAATAACCATATTTTATAGCCTGCAAAGATTTAATGATATTATTAATACCTGGAAGCAATTTAATAGAAGCAAAAAAAATAACACCAATAAAAATTAGTATTTCCGATTTGTCAAAATTTGTATATACAAGAATTAATATTAAAAAATAAAAAATACATAAAGCAATAGTCTCTAATATAGGTCTAGGTAAAGCAGAATATATATCTCTTTTAATTGATGCGTTAGAACTCTCCATGTTAAAATTAAAATGCCGTTTAAGAAAATAACTTTGCGAATTAGAGAGAATTATTTCTCTTAAATAACCAAAGCTTTCTTGTAAATTTTTATATATTCGTGCTGAATATTTTTGTCTAAGATAACCCCAGCGTTTAAACTTTTTGTTAGTAAATTTTAATAATAAAAAACCTAAAATAAAATTAAAAAATATTACAAAAAAAGATACTTTAAAATTATATAATAATAAAAAAGAAGATATACAAAATACAACGATTATGTCTGAAGCAAGTGTTATAAGATTCGATACAACGCCTAAGGAGAAAATATTAGTTTCACTAATTATATTTCTAATAAATTCAGAAGAATTCTTTTTAATAAAAAAAGAATATTTTTTATTTAAATAATTCTGATAAATCCTATACGTTATTTTATTAAATATTTTATATGTAAATTTTGATTTTATTGAATTAAATAAAACTAATAAAATATTTTTAAAGATAAATACTAATAAAAAAAAAGACAAAATAATGATTAAAATTTCGGTATCATTGTATTTTTTTAAAAATATAAAATAACTTAAAATAAAATCTTTTTTACTTGAATCAACTAGAGTAGTTAATAAAGGTACTATCAAAGCTACGCTAAAAACCTCAAGAACTGTCATAACTAATGATGTTATTAGCATCAATAACAAGCCAAATATTGTGCCCTTGGGTAAAATAAAAAAAATTTTATGAATTTGATTTCTGTTTATCATTTAGAATATCTGTTGATTAAATACTTCGACTATTTTATCAGCGCCTGTTTGATATTCGCTTTTATTTTTTAAAAAATTATTAATATAAGATTCATAATTATTGTCATAATTATTTAATTCTTTCTTGATCAAATCCGGACTCAAGAGTAAATATTGGTCATCATCAATATTAATTGAAATTGTTTTTAACAGTTCTGTATATCTATTAATTCTATAATTAACGTAACTGCCAAGTAACCCTGTTTTTAAACTTATAATTTTTTTTTTATTTAGGACAGCATCTGATACTGAACCGGAAAAATGAAACAAAACAATGTAAGCATTTAAAATTGAGTGTTGCGTCTGATATTGAGAAATCTCAAAATGGTTAAAATAAGATTTATAGTCATCGAAATCAGAAGTTGGGTGAAGACATATTTCAATATTTTTATTACATAATGAGGAAATCCATTCAAAAAAAAATTTTAATCTACTAAAATAAATTCTTCTTAATTCAAGTCTGTCAAATTTATGTCTACTGGTGATATCTCGATGATTATAATTGTTATCTAGAAAAACTATTTTTTCTTCTTTTGGTGTGTTATTTTGAATAATAAAATTATCATAAGCTAAACTATTTATATGGTAGATATTTTCAAAATAATTAATATTTAAAAAAAAAAAAAGTTTCGATAAAAAGTTTTTTTTCTTAATTAAACAATTCTCGCAAATATCTTTTCTTGTATCGAAATAAAAATGGATATTTGGAATATATTTTAACAAAACTAATATTCGATAAAACGTTACAAAGATTTTTTTTTTAATTTCAAAAATTAAACTTGATAATTCATTTATTGGATATGACTCATCATTACTTATAAATCCTTGGTTTAATATCAATGCTAATTTTATATTATTTTTTTTAATAAGTCTTCTCAATATAAAATCTTTAAAATTTTTACCAAGATTATCAATGGCAATTATTTTTTTTGATTTACATATATTATTAAATTCATTTTTATTTTTAGGAAAAAAAATAGATAATTTATTATTAAAATTATCTATTTTTTTATCACTAAATATAATATTTTCTCTATTGTTAAAAAAATTATCAAAACTTACTAATGTTACTTCTCCAAATTTAAAAATTAGTTTTTTAATAAGGTCCTGGTAAGAATAAATAATTCGCTGAATATCTAAATCTCTTGAAACTATAAAAATTGATTTTTTCATTTTCTAAAAATGATTCATATTATAAAAAATTAAATAGTATATTTATAATATTAAAATTGGTGTTATAAATTTCTTAATATAATTAAATATCAAATAATGTAATAATTTACACAAAAATGATTATAGAAAAACAACATCTATTAGACTGCACTTTTAGAGATGGTGGTTACTATAATAACTGGAATTTCAGTATTGCAATCTTTAAGAAATATTTAAAATTTATATCTTTAAATAAAATTGACGCAATCGAAGTCGGATTTAGATCTCCACATCATAAAGATTACTATGGAGAATTTGCATTTTGTCATGATAATTTTCTAAATAAATTTTCCTTCCCTAAAAATACAGACATTTGCGTTATGATAAACTGTTCAGATTTTATTAGTAAAAATTTAAGCGATTATTTTAAAGAAAAAAAAAAATCTAAAATTTCCATCATAAGAATTGCGTGTCATGAATATGAAATTTTTAAAGCCATAAAAATGTCGAAATTATTGAAAATCATGGGTTACAGAGTTTTCATAAATTTAATGCAAATTAATAATATAAAAAAATTTAAATTAATAAATTTTTTAAAAAAATTAAATAAAAATTCTAAGTTTATTGAGGTTGTTTACTTTGCAGATTCATTTGGAGCGCTTATACAAAAAGATGTTGCTCAATTTAGTAAGTTATTTAAAAATATATGGAAAAATGAATTCGGAGTTCATATGCATGATAATAAATCCAGGGCTTTCAGCAATTCTATAAATGCAATTAAAAACAATTGTTCATGGGTCGACTCTACGCTATTGGGAATGGGTAGAGGTGCCGGTAATGCAAAAACTGAGAAAGTTTATAGCTATATCAAAAATATTAAAATAAAAAAAAAACCCAAAACTCTTTTCGATCATTTTTCTAAATTAAAAATAAAATACAATTGGGGTCCATCAACATTTTATAAAATGGCGGCAAATAATAATGTGCATCCAACTTATGTACAGTCACTTGTGTCAGACATTAGATACAATAATAAAGATAAAATACTTATACTAAAAAAATTATCAAAAGATAAATACAGAAAATTTGATCCCGACACAATACCGAAGATATACTCAGATATAAATAAAATTAATAATTATAATAATAATAGTTTTTTTATTAAAAAAAATTTTAAAGAAAGAAAAATATTATTAATTGGTCAAAAAAAAATAACAAAAATTGAATTAAAAAAAATATTTATTTATATTACAAAACATTCCCCAATTTTAATTGGTTTAAATTACAATAAATTTATACCTCAAAAATTTTTTGATTATATTATAATTTCAAATGAAAAAAGGGCTGTATTTGATCAAATTTATTATAACAAAATTACTAAGCCAATAATTACTACTAAAAAAATATACAAAAAATTTCTAGGTAAAAATCAAAAAGTAATACTTTACGACCTTAAAATTAAAAAAAATAAATTAAATATTTACAAAAATAACGCAATATTGAACGAAAACCATGTTTTTAGCTATACTCTTGCTTTCCTGATTTCAAAAAAAATTTTAAAATTTGTAACTGCTGGTTTTGAATCTGACATGATTTATCATGAGGAGTATTATAAAATGAAAAGTATATTAAATAAATTTACATCTAAATATAACAAATTAAATATAAGTAAAATTTAATTGAAAAAATATATTAAAATTTACAAATTAATGTTTATTTTTGTTATTGTTGAGAAATTTTTCTACCTTTGATACATCAGAAGGGATATCGACAGCTATGGATCTGTCGGACAATTTGATCATCTTAACTGGTATCCCTAATTCTAAAAATCTTAATATTTCGATATCTTCAAAAAACTCAAATTCTGTTTTTTTATTTTTTCGAAATTTATTTAATAATTTTATTGGATAAACATAAATGCATACTTGCCTATATGCTTTTTTATTTTTTAAAAAAGCGTTGCTAGGGATAGGTTGTCTTGACATATACAGCAGTTCTTTTTCTTGTGAAAAAACAACTTTTGGAATATTTTTATTAAAAAATAAATTTTTATTTTTAATTTCTGTGTAACCATTCAAAATTTTATCTGGATACTTATTTGCACTTACAACCATTTTTTTAATATCACTTGGATTAAAAATTGGCTCGTCACCTTGAATATTTATATAAAATTTATATTTGATTAAAGATGATATTGCCAATACTCTATCAGTTCCTGTTAAACATTTAGACTTTATTATTTTATAATTTAAAAAATTTTTTTTACAAAAAGACGCAATTTTATTTGAATCGGTTGCTACAACTATATTTTTTTTTGGATGACCGCTTAATAAACACTGCTCGTACGTCCTTTTAATCATTTCTTTGCCATCAATTTTTACTAAGGGCTTTCCTGGGAATCTTTTAGAATTCATTCTAGCTGGAATAACAATTAAGATATTATTATAAATTCCAAAATTTTTTTTTTGCATAAAGTTTATTTTTATTCTATCTTACTAATTAAGTAATTTATTTGAAAAAATCTTATACTAAATTTATGTTTATCAAAATAAATCTTATAACTTTAATATTTAAAATATAATAGCTAAAAATGTTATATAATTTTTTATCTACTAGAGAACCTACTTTTTTATATAAATATATTGTCGAACCATCAAAAAATAATTGCGAAAAATTATACTCCAAAAAACTAAATTTATTAATTTTTAAAAAGAAAAATTTACCTTCTCTTCATTATATTTTTTTTTATATATATATAATCTTTTCTGGGAAAATTTTTAAAAATAATCGTTCCCGAATTAATTTTAATAATATTGAAATTGGTAGATTTGTAATATCGAATACATTTTATACTTTTGACACTTATGTTAATAAATTAAAATTTTATAAATTATTAATTAAAAATTTTTATTTGGCAGGTTTGTTAATTAAATCATGTAATTATTATTATAATAAATACAAAATTTCTGGAATTTACATTGATCATTGCGGTTACTTAAATGGGATAATTTTTTCTTTTTTTGCACAAAAAAAAATAGCTGTTTATACTAATAACTATCCTCATGGAATATATTTTGTAGATTATAAAAATAATAAAAAACAATATTTATTAAAGTACGAAAATTCACTAAGAATTAATATAAAAAAAAAAATTAATTCATTTCAAAGGATAAAAGCTAGAAATAAATTAATCAGTCTAGTAAAAAATAAAAATTACATACCTTGGCTTAGTAAACTTAAATTTAAAAAATTAAAAGAAAAAATAGATTACAACAATTTTGACTATGTTATTTATACGCATTCTTTTACTGATGGTCAGATGTGGTATGGTAATGATGGGTTTGAAAATACTTTAGAATGGCTAGAGTTTACTCTAAATGCATTTATTGGTACGGGGAAAAAAATTTTAATAAAGCCTCACCCTAACTTTTATAATAACACATTAGCCGAATATGCTATTTGGGATAAAAAAATATATAATATTGTAGTTAAAAAATATGAACAGCATAAAAATTTTTATTTTTTGAGAAATCCAATTCATAATTATTTATTGTTAAAAAAGTTAAATAAAAACTGCATAGCAATTTCAAAATTTGGATCGGTTATATTAGAAGTTTCATATATGAATTTAAGATCAATAAGTTCGTCATGTACTTTTTACAATTCAAAATTTAAAATATCAAATATGTGGAAAAATAAAATAAATTATTTAAAATTATTAAAAAAAAGTCACTTAAAATTGAAAAAGCCAATCATAAATGATTTGTATAAACTGATATATTCATTATTTTATGTTTATCCCTCTTGCTATCACACAAGCAATTACTATGAAAATATTATCAAAAAAAATCTTAGATTAACACAAAGTGCTTATGATAGTATATTTTTAGCAAAGGCAAGATCTAAAAATTATAAAAAAGAAGAAAATTTTAAAAAATTATCAAAAAAAAATAATATTTCTATTATTGATGATTTAAGTAAAAAAATATGGCAAGTTAGGAATTAATTAAAATAAATTTTATCATATTTAAAATTTTTATCACTACAACTCTTATATGAATGTAAATTTTTTAAAAAAAAAAAAAAATTATGATATCATTGATATTCGAAAGTCTTTGGTTAGAATCGGACTAAAAAAAGATGACTCTGTTTTTCTTTCTACAAGTCTTGGAATGCTTGGAGTGCCAGACACAAACAGTAAGAATTATCTTTTAACAGTAAGTCGATGGTTGCTTAGCTCAATACAAGGCATAATAGGAAAAAATGGCAATATATTTGTGCCAACTTATTCTTATTCATTTACAAAAAAAAATTATTTATACAATCCCTTAACAACCAAATCGGCAATTGGTTACTTTCCTAATTTTTTTTTAAGGCAAAAAAAAGTTATTAGGTCATTAGACCCAATGATGTCTATAGCTGGAATTGGTCCTAAATGTAGTGAAGTTTTATTAAAGATATCTAATAATTCGTTTGGTAAAAATTGTGCTCTTGAAAGATTATTTAGAATTAAAAATCTTAAATGCTGCCACGTAGGGTTAGGCTATAACTGGTTGCCATTTATGCATTATTTGGATTGGAAAAATAATGTGCCTTTTAGATTTGATAAAAAGTTTTATGGATATATAAAAAATAATAATATTAAAAAAAAGGTTGAATGGACTTACAATGCTAGAATTCTAAGAGACGAGACTTTATCGAATGGATATAAAATTGGATTAAAAGCATTAAAAAAAAAACTATATTCCTACTGTGAACTAGGCAAATCCATGATTTATCTAATAGATTATAAAAAATTTTATAATTTTTCTTACGGATTAACAAAAAATAATAAATGGCTAACTGTTGATGGACCAAAATTTAAAATTTAAGTCAAATAAAAAAATTAGAATTGCAATTATTGGTGGCAGTTATGACTCTACAATATCAAAATCGCATTTAAGAAGTATATTAGCTTCTAATAAGTTTAGAATAGCTTGTGGCTGTTTTAGCAGAAACAAAAATAATAATGGTAAAAATTCAGAAAACTACTCAATTCCAAAAGAAAAAATATACAATGACTACCAGAAATTAATTAATTTAGAGCATAAAAATATTGACATAGCTTTAATACTTACCCCGCCTCATAATAAATACAATATTTATTATGAACTGGCAAAAAAAAATATTGGAATTATCTCTGAAAAGCCTTTTGAGGGAAATTTAAAAAAAGCAAATAAAATATATAAATTTTTAAAAAAAAAAAAAATATTCTTTTTAACCACCTACAATTACCTCGGTTATCCTGCTATTTTAGAAATTAAAAATTTTTTAAAAAAAATTGGAAAAGTAAATAATATAATCTTAGAAATGCCCCAGCAGGGCTCTACTTTAAATAAAAATATAATAAAAAAATGGAGAACTAAAGATTTAACTATACCTAATTTGCACTTAGATTTAGCTAGTCATTTATTATCAATTATAATCTATATTTTTAATCAATTACCAGTGGAAGTTAATAGTTTTGAATCAAAAAATATAAAAAAACTATATGTTGATAATGCATATACATGGTTAAAATTTAAAAATTTTATTGGACAACTTTGGTTCTCAAAAAATGCAACTGGCAAAAGAAATGATTTGTCTATTAAAATTTTTGGATCAAAAGGAGGTTTGGAATGGAAACATAAAAATCCAGAAGTAATTAATTTTTATGACAATCAAGGCAATGTAAACATTATAAATAGACTTTCAAAAAATGTTAAATATCTAAATAATAAAAAATTATTTACTTACACTGCTGGACATCCAAGTGGTTTTTTAGATGCTTTTATTAATATTTATGAGGAGATATATTTGTTATATAATAAAAAAAAAAAATCTACTATGTTTTTAAGTCTTAAAGATAATTTAAATATCATATCTGTACTTGATAAAATTCACTATTCCTCTACTAAAAAAACTTGGCAAAAAATACTCTTAAAAAATTGAGAAAATTTACATTAATTTATGGCGGTGGCGCCATTGGATCTTTTCTTGCTGCTTGCCTAATTAAGGCTAATCATAAAGTTTACTTTTTATGTCGTGGAAAAAACTACGATAAAATTATAAAAGATGGGTTGAATTTAAAAGTTTATAATAATTTTTATTTAAAAAAAAAATTTTTTTTAAAAAATAATGATAAATTCATTGTTATAAAGAGTTTAAAACAATCTAACGTTAAAAAATTTAATAATATATTTATAACTGTAAAAATTAATGAAAATCAAATAAAAATATTTAAAGATATTGATTCATTTATTCATAAAAAAACTTTATTGATTACGCCTTGCACATCAATTCCATTTTGGTGGCACAAATGCTTAAATATTGATATTCAGAAAAAAATAAATTCTAATTTGCATCCAATATTTTTAAAAAACATATATAGAAAAAATTTAGTTGGGATGACCATGTGGTTATCTGGAAAAATAGCAAAACCAGGTAATGTAATAATAAGTCACATCCAAAGAGGATTTCCTATAAAGGAAGTCTTTCAAAGTAAAAAAAAGCTTGTTGATCAATTAAGAAAAGATATTAAAAAAACAACTTTATCACCCAAAGTAGAAAACATTTTTTCTGAGATATTTATTAAATCAATAAATTCTTTAGCATTTAATATGATAGCTCTTAAATATAATCAAAGTAACAGGCAACTTAATAATAATGAGAAAGCAAAAAATGAAGTATTTAAAATTTTAAACGAAGGAGATCAGATTTTAAAAAGCAATAAAATCAAAATTTATCAATCTCCAATTTCAAGAATTAATCAAACATTAAGCAGCAAAAATCATACAATGAGTATGCTACATGCATTTAAAAATAAAAAAAAAGTGGAACTTAAATACTTGTGGTTAAGTTTTAAAAAATTGAGTAAACAATTAAAATTCAACATAAAAATAACTAATAATATATATAAAGAAGTAAAGCGAAAATTGAATGGGTTTATTTAAAATATTAGAAAGAAATTTTAAAAAATCTCCAAATAAAATTGCTTTAATTATAGATAACAAAAAGTATTCTTATAAAGAATTTTTTGAACTAACTATAAATACTATAAATAACCTAAAAAAAAATAATTTCAAAAAAAAAAGCATAGTTATAGTAATTGAGGATAACAGTTTAGCTCATATTTTATCAATATTTGCCTTATCCTACTTAAATTCAACCATGGTTCCGACTGGAAAATATTATTCAAGTAATCACCTATTCGAAATAGCTAAAATCACAAAAATTAATGGGGTAATTGGTAATAGTAAATATTGCAATTATTTTAGAAAAAAATTTCATTTAAAAACTTATTTATGTACAAATAAAACAAAAAGATTTCCATATTTTTATGATAAAAATGAAAAAAAATTAAACTTAAAAAAAAAAATAAATACAAAAAAAAATTTTATTATAACAATGAGTTCTGGCTCAACAGCAAAACCCAAGCCAATTGTTTTTACGCAAAATACAAAAATAATAAGATTTATACTTTTTAAAAATCTTTATAAAATAAATAAAAAAGATGTTATCATTGTTACATGCCCTATTGATCACTCTTTAGGTATGAGAATATTATTATTACCTTTATTGATTGGGGCAACATGTGTTGTAATGAAAAAGTTTTTAGTTTCATCTTATTGTAACTTAATTAAAAGTCATAATGTCACTTTTTCAGTTCTAGTAGCCAATCAAATATATGACCTTATAAAAGAAAAAAAACACTTTAATGATTTTTATTTGAAGAAGGGCTTAGTATCTGCTTCTGCAAAACTATTTGAAAATGAAAAAAAAAAAATTACTAAAAAAAAAATTAATCTTCATGAAATGTATGGAACTACAGAAGTTGGCACGGTTACAAGTATAAATATTTCAAAAAATAAAAAATTTTATAAAAGTGTTGGCAAAAGTTATAATAAAAAAATAAATATAAAAATTTTATCTGATCAGAATAAATTTCTACCTAATAATAAATCTGGTGAAATTGTCTGTAAAACGCCAGCAAAGTTCAAATATTATCTAAATTCAAAAAAATTAAATGATAATGCATATTTCAAAGGGTATTTTAAGACCGGAGATATTGGTTACTTAGATAAAAAAAAGTATCTTTATTTTCTATCTAGAAAAAAAAATATAATTAGAAGAAATGGTATAACGATATACCCTGAGGATATAGAGAATGTAATATTACAAAATAAAAATATTAAAGAAGTCGCTGCAATTGGAAGCGAGACACGTAAAAAAACTTTGATTTATTTGTTTGTCAAAAAAAATTTAAAAATAGATGAACAGTGTATTAAAAATATTTTTTTAAAAAAATTATCAACATTCCAAATACCCAATAAGATAATTTTTTTAAAAGATCTTCCAAAAACAAACTTAGGAAAAATCAACAAAAAAAAGTTAGCTAACTTTATCAGATAATTTTTTATAAATTAGAGATGTTAACCCTCCAACTGTTTTATAATTAGTCGAGGTAGTCTCAATCGGCTTAAACCTAATTTTAAATTTTTTTTCTATTTGCAAATTAAATTTAAGAATCTCAATTGAGTCTAAATGACCAGCATCTATAAAATTAAATTTATCAATATTATTAAAGTAATTTTTTTCTATTAATCTAAATTTATTTAATAATTTAACTACATATGCTTTAACTTTGCTTTTATCCATATAATTATAATATTTATAAAATGAATAATCTTATTAACATAATAATTCCCGTTTTCAATGGAGAAAAGTTTATTTCACAAAATTTTAATTGTTGTTTAGAAATATCAAAAAAATTTAATATTCAAATCATATATATTGACAACAACTCCACGGATAACTCATTTTCTATTCTAAAAAAAAAAATTAGAAATAAAAATAACTTTTTATTATATAAAACTAAAAAAAAAGAAAAAAATAGTCCAGGTATCGCTAGAAATATTGGCATCAAAAGATCAAAATCCAATTTTATTCTATTTTTAGATATTGATGACATTATTAAGATTAATAATTTTAAAAAACTTATCGAATATTTAAAAAAAACAAGTGCAAATTTAATTTATTTAGGAAAATCTAATAAAAAAAATAGATCTAGCCCCTATTTAAAATATAATATCAAAAGTTTGAATAAATTTTTTAAATATTCTAATAATATGGAAGTTGTTGGATTAATTTTTAATAAAAAATTTCTAATTAAACATAGATTAAAATTTTCAAGTGGAATTTTTGAGGATATTTACTTTATTTTTAAATGTCATTTTTCAATTTAAAAAAAATTTTTTATTTTAAAAAAATTATTTATATTAAAAATTTTAATAAAAATTCCGTCACTAATAGCACACTTTCTATAAATCATATTTTTTTTAAATTTATGGCATGGAAATCAATTTACATATTTTTAAAGAATAAATTATCTAGAAATAAATTCAATAAAATAGAAATTTTTATACAATATCGACTTAGAGGTGAGTTTTATAATCAATATAATCAAATCATTAAATCCAAATTAAATTCAATCAAAAAAAAAAAACTTATTGACTACGCTATAAGATCCTATAAAAAAATTACAATAAAAATTTATAAGAATTTTACTCATAAAGATAAGCTAGCTATGAAAATACTTTATAATGTATAAAACTTGTGCTGATATTGAAAATTCAATTTATATTGCTCCAAATGAAATAAGATCCTGTTGTCAAAGATTTTTTTACGAAGGCAAAATGAGGGGTGATGCTAAATTAATTGAAATTAAAGAAGGTTTAACCCCTTCTATTGATGAGATTATAAGTGCTCGTAAAAAAATTTTAGAACAAATACAAAATGAAGAAAACGAAGATTGCAAAGGTTGTCCTTTAATTCAAAGTGTCAAAGATAAACCGGTAATTACTTCAAAAGTTTCTCACCTTTCTATAGAGCATCATTCTGTATGCAATCTTAGATGCAATTATTGCAGCGAAATATATTGGGGTGGGAAAAAATCAAAATATGATGTAGTGCAATTCGTATCTTATTTGTCAAGAGCAAAATCATTAAATGATTGCTACCAAGTAGTTTGGGGAGGAGGCGAACCTACCTTAGATCAATCTTTTGAAAAAATCTTAGAAGAAATTCATAAATATGCCAACCCAAGAACATATCATAGAGTTTTTACTAATTCAGTTAGATTTAGCACTGCGATCTTGAGATTCATGGAAAAAGGTCTAATCAAAATTACCACAAGTATAGATAGCGGTACCCCAGAAAAATTTAAAGAAGTAAGAGGAAGACCAAGATTTTTTGAAGTTTTTGAAAATCTTAAAAAATACTCGGAAATAGACTCCAATAAGATAACAATTAAATACATCTTAACTGATGAGAATAAAGAAAAATCTGAACTAAATGCATTTGTAGATAATTGCTTAAAATATAGATTAGATACGTGCAATTACCAAATTAGTATAAATTACAAAAAAAATAAATTTAATTTAGATTTTTTAAAATCGATAATTTATTTATTCGCAAAACTATATAGTAATAATATAAAAAAAGTTTTTTTAGACGATCATATAGTAACAAGATTTTGCTCTCTAAGCGAAGATGAATTATTAAAAATTAATGAATATATAAAAGATAATAAATTAATTAATATCATTTTAAATCCAATTGAAATTAATAATTTAATTATATTTGGCTCAGGAAGAATTGCCAAAGAAATTATTGAAAAAACAAATTTTATTAAGAATATAAAAAATTATGATTTAATAGATAGTGATAAAAATAAAATTGGAAAATTTTTTTTAAATAAAGAAATAAAATCACCTCTTATTTTAAAAAAAGATGATAGAAAAATTTTAATTACTTCTGCAGAATTTTATGACGAAATTTATAACTATATTAAAAGTATTAAAGGAAATACGAACAATATACTAGTTGGCTTAGCTATTTAATACAAAAATATTTTTTATTATTTAAAAATAAAGAAATGAAAAAAAATATAGGAAAAAAAATATTTTTATTAATTGAAGAACTTTTTTTAATAAGAAGAACACTGGCCAGCGCTGGTAATAGAAGAACGCTAAAAAAAATTAAAAGTATTATTCCAATACTTAAAATAATAAAATTTAAGACAAATAAAAAAGTTTTTGATTGGAAAATTCCTTACGAATGGGAAGTTAAAGAAGCTTATGTAAAATATGATAATAAAAAAGTTATAGACTACAAAGATAATCCCCTTCATTTAATTGGCTATTCTAAATCAATAAAAAAAAATATCGAATATAATAAATTAACTAATTATTTGCACACTAGGCCAGATCTTCCAGAGGCTATACCTTATATCACTTCCTACTATAAAAAAGTTTGGGGCTTTTGTATTACTCATAATCAATTTAAAAAATTAACGAATGGTAAAAAAAAATATAAAGTTTTAATTAAATCAAGATTTAAAAAAGGTACTTTAGATGTTGGCGAAATTTACATACCGGGGGAATTTAAAAAGGAAATAATTTTAAGCACAAACATATGTCACCCAAATATGATTAATAACGAACTATGTGGACCTTCAATTCTAACTTATATAGCTAAATTTTTCCTAAAAAAAAAAAACAAAATTAATTTATCACTTAGGATAGTTTTTTTTCCAGAAACAATTGGTTCGATTGCATACTTAAATAAAAAAATTCATGAATTAAAAAATAATTTTTATGCCGGTTATCACATAACATGTTTTGGGGATAAAGGACCTTTTAGTCTAATAACAAGCAAATACAATAATAGTATCTCGGACGTAGTTGCAAAAAAATTATTAAAAAATAAAAAAAATAAAAAAATTTATTCTTTTAAAAATTGCGGATCTGATGAAAGACAATATAATTATCCTGGAGTGAACCTACCAGTGGCAACTTTAACAAGGTCATTATTTGGAAAATACAAAGAATACCATACATCACTGGACAACTTTAATATAATAAGTGTCAAAAGTTTGACTGACTCATTCAATTTTTTAAAAAAAGTTATAAATAAAATTAATACTGAAATTAAGATTGACGATAAAATCTTGAATACCAATCATTTATCAGATTCCACAGAATTTCAAAAAAAATATAATAAAAAAATTAAAAAAGATTTTAAAATAAAAAGTTTAACAATATGTGAGCCATTCTTAACTAAAAGAAAATTGTACAGAACTTTATCTAAGAAAACTCTAGATACTAACGAACAAAATATGTTTAATATACTCTACTACGGTGATAATTTAAAATTATCGACTATTTCAAATTACCTTAAAAGACCATTTCATAAATTATATAAAGTAGCTAAAAATCTAGAAAAACATAAACTCATAAAATTAGAACCAATTATTTCGTAATTATAACAAAATAATGTGGCTGCATTAAACAACCAGAAAACTGCTCTCCGTTCATGATTCTAGTGGCCAAAGGTCTTTTTTCTTTTTTTAAACTGTTCTGAATTTTTGCTTTAGAAAAAAAACTATCTTTAATAAATTTAATTTTTAATTTAGGATTTATCTTATTTATTAACGCTTTTAAATAGTCAAAAGAATGAATGTTAAAATATGAAAAGGAATTTGGATTGCCCATTTTATCAAATTCATTTACCGGCTCTATATTGGTTCCTTTCCACCATTTAGAATTATAAACTAACTGGACTTTATAAGAAACATCATAAACTACTGTTCTTAAAATCGTGGTTCTTTTTGTAACTCTAATTAACTCTCGCAATGGTTTTTCAATTGATGGTAAGTGCAGTAAAACATTGTTACACACAACAATATCAAACTCATTATTATCCAAAGGTAAATCAAATATATTGCCTTTTTTAAAATTAACATTTTTTTCATTCATCCATGCTAATTTTGCTTTATCTAAAAAGATTTTATAAGGATCAATTCCTGTATAATAAAAATTATTTTTAATTTCTTTTTTTAAAGATCTATAATAATGACCACAAGCACAACCCACATCTAATATTCTATAATCTTTTTTTATTATTCTTTTTACAATTTTGGCTAAAGCTTTTGAAACTTCCATTTCTGGGGATTTGCCAATCGCTCTGTTGTAATACACTTGAGCATTATTTTTATTACTAGTATATTCTTCCAGACAAAGACCAAACTTATCTAATTTTTTCATTTTATAATTTGCTGATCAATTCCCAGTTATTATCTTTTGTTCTCCAAATCTCTAAATCTCTATGTTTATCAATTATCTCATTAAAATCATATTGATTTAAAGATAAATAATCTAGAACAATTTCTAGATTTCTTTTAGGATATTCTCCGTCAAACTTTTTAATAAGTTTTAACCCTTCTAATTTATTTAAATGCCCATTTTGTATAAATCTACTTACATCTCTAGTCGATCTTCCAAAACCGAACTTTATATATTGCATATAATAATATAAATCGTCAATCTTATCATCTAGACTATCAAAATTAGTAAATGTTCCTTCAGTTCTACCCTCGGAATTTTCTTTAAAATTTGGTAAAATTTTTTTTACGTAATTATAATTTTCGAACATACTCCACCTAAAAAAATAACTAAAATAATACGCTAAAATTTTATTTTTTTTTAATATTGTTTCACACGGATATACATAAGGGAATAAATCTGTTTTTGAAATATTATCACCCATCCAATTTTCAGGATAATCACCAATTTGATGCTCTATAACTTCTTTTGCATCTCTTAATTTTTTACTCTTCTTGCTTAAAACTAGTCCTCCATACTCACTTTCTCCATGTTCTGCATAAAAAATATAAGGAATTCTATAAGCAATAGCCACTTGCACTGGAACAGAATTAATTCCAGCATCCCAGGCAACTTTGGGATTTCCTCTTTCAATAAAGAATCTTTTTGCAAGAATTCGCGCAACATCTTGGTTGGGTCTAAAAAAAATACTATCAAAACCTTTTTTTAAAAGTTCTTCTCTATTATGGGCTCCAATTTCATTTATAATTAAAGGAGAAAATGTAACCAATAATGGATTTAAACCAAAATTATATTTAAGCTTAAGAGCTATTGAAGAAGAATCTTTTCCACCCGACCACGGAACAATACAGTCGTATGTTCTTTTGTTTTTTTTAGAATCTTTTTTAATATTCGAAATTATGTTACAAAATTCTTTTTCTCTTTGTTTCCAATTAATTTTTTTTTTTTCTTTAGAATTTAAACAGGCGTTACAAATGTCATGCTTACTAAAAACTATTCTAGGCCTAGTATTTGGTGTAAAACAGTTTTTGCAAAATTTAACGGGCATATATTATTGTCTTATCTGCACTTTATTTTTTTTTAAGTATTCTTTTGCTGATTTTAAACTTTCATTGGTAAAATGATATATATTTTGCGTACAAGCTGCTGATATATTTGTTTTTTTAAATAATTGAACTATATGATCCCAATTTCCAGCCCCACCCAAAGCAAGACAGGGAACATTTATTTTTTTAACAATAAGATCTACTAATTCTAGATCATAACCTAACAAACTCCCGTCATTATCAATACTATTAATTAAAAGTTCACCACAGCCATTTTGAATTGCAATTTTTGCCCACTGAATAGGGTCCAAATTAGTCTTAAATGTATTATTAATTACAACTTCATACTTACTTTTTTTAATCTTTTTACAATCGATAGAATGCACAACAGATTGAGAGCCAAAAACTTTTGATATTTTTCTAATTAAATTTGGATTTTTATAAGTCGAAGAATTTAAAACAATTTTATCAGCTCCATGTTTAAATAAATTAACTGCATCTTTAAAAGATCTTACTCCACCACCCACTGATATTGGTAAAAAACAATTTAAAGAAAAATATTTAACAATTTCTAGAAATTTTTGACTTAATTTATTTTTTTTAGAAATATCCAGTAAAATAATTTCATCTGCTGACCAAAGATCAATAAAATTTTTTGTATAGCGATAATCTGGTATAAATTTTTTTGTCCTAAATAATACACCATCATTAAATGTTAAAACTAATATTAAGCGCTTTTTTAACATTAACACCTTTCATAAAAATTTTTTAAAATCAACAAACCTTTGTCTTGACTTTTTTCTGGATGAAATTGTACTCCGTAAATATTATTTTTTTTCGCAGCAGATGGAAATTTTGTTCCATATTTTGTAAAAGCAATAATATCTTTTTCTTCATATTTTTTTAGAATATATGAATGGGTAAAATAAAAATCAGAATTATTGTTAATGCCTTTAAATAAATCAATTTTTTTTTTTTTAATTTTACAATCATTCCACCCAACATGCGGTATTAACACATTTGATTCTATTAAATCAAAATCTCCCCTTAATAGATTTAATCCCCTGCTAAATTTATGTTCTGTACTACTTGAAAATAAAACTTGAAATCCCAGACAAATACCCAAAATAGAAATATTTTCTTTTGATTTATTAACAATATAATTATCAATACTTCTCATTTTCAATTTTTCCATAAAATCTGCAAAAGCCCCAACACCCGGTAAAATAATTTTACCACCTTTAAAATCTGACACTTTTGAACAAAGGTTATAAGAAATATTAACTTTTTTAAAAGCCGAACAGATATTAGCTATGTTTCCTGTTCCAACGTCCACTATATCTACAGGCTTGTTATTAATTAAAGGCATCAATAAAAATTTTAGCATTTAAAACAGAAAATATAAATTTAGAGAATTGATTTCTATTATTAGTGTAAATTTCTTTCTTAATTTCTTTCATATTAACAAAGTCATTAATTTCGGAAGTTTTATCAAATAAATAAGAGTTAACTGTAGGATCTTTAAAGTTAATTATTGTATTAATTGAAGCATTAAATCCTTTTTTGTGTCTATCCAGTCTAACTTGGTCATTTAAAGTATTTTTAAAAGAATCACGCAATACTTTTTTTTGATAACCCTGATTTATTAGAAAATTAGTTGGTATAGAATTTGCAAATTCAAAGAGGTTTTTATCTAAATAAGGACTTCTATTTTCTATAGAATAATACATGGAATTTAAATCATCATGATGAAGTATTACTGGAATTACTTCATGAAATAATTCATTTAACATTTTATTCCTTAAAATATCAGTATTTTTGAATTTTTTTTCTTTATTTTTTTTTGTAATTTTTTTTACAAATTTTTTAATACTATTAATATCCTCATAATTATTATTTTTATTCCTTAAACTAAGATCTTTTAAATTTGGATTTCTAATCAGTGGCAAAACAAATTTTTTCCATTCAGAAATTTGTTTGTTAAAATTTTTATTATGCTTTATTACTTTTAAATAAAGTAGATAATGATGATAATAACCAGTAAATAGTTCATCTGCTCCGGTACCAGATATAGCTACTTTAAAATTTTTTTTTGAAATTTTTTCTGAAAGAAATGAATGAACTAAATAAGATACAGTTGAGATTGGACAGTCGTGATACTGAACTAACTTCTTTAAATTAAATAAAGTTTTATCGTGATTTAAATAAACTAAATTACTTTTACATTTAAGATCGTTAACAGTTGCAAGAATATTTTTTTTTTCATTATATCGTTCGTCTTTATCGATAATTGAGAAAGTATTTACTTTAATATTAAAATCCTTAACAGCTAACGAAGCTAATAAAGAAGAATCCACTCCGCCACTTAAACAAAAAGCAATGGGAACATCTGATCGTAATCTAATTTTCAAACTTTTTTTTAAATAAAAATTTACTCCTTCACATGCTTCATTATAAGATAATTTTTTATTTTGTTTGATAATTGGTTTCCAATATTTATATTTTTTTTTATTTAAATTAGAATCAATAATAAAATTATGTCCGGATTCTAAAAATAAAACATTCTTAAAGTAACTTGAGTTATCTTGAAAAATAGATTTATAGCCATGAAGTAAATTAATATTAATTTTATCTGTATTAATTCTAAAATTATCTGAAGATAATGATTTTATAAATTTTATTTCAGAACCAAAATAAATACCCTTTTGATTTTTATAAAAAAAAAGAGGTTTTTCACCGAATCTATCTCTAGATAAGAAAAGTTTTTTAATTTTATCATCCCAAATAGCAAATGCCCACATTCCTTCAAAATAATCGACGCACTTTTCTCCGTACTGCAGATAGGCATTAGTCAATACTTCTGTATCTGATTCAGTGTAAAATTTGTAACCTAGTCCTTCTAAATCTGTTCTAATTTCTTTATAATTATAAATTTCACCATTAAAAATTAGCGTAACGTGTTTTTTTTTGAAAGGCTGATTAGACCTTTTTTGCAAATCTAAAATACTAAGCCGAGAATGTAAAAAATATAGGTTAATAGAATTATTGACTTTAATTTCTTTATAATCCTGAAAATCAGGGCCTCTATTCTTCATTAGATTTAAAGAATGATTAATGACTTCTTTTGAAATCTTTTCTCTCCCTATAAATCCCGAAATTCCGCACATAGATTACCTGAAAATAAAACTATTTAAAATATTTGGGTAAAAAAGCCCTATACGATTCTATTCTTCTTTTTATTCTTTTATTTAAAATTTTTTTTATATCGTTTGGTTGGTAAAAGCTGACTGGCCTTAAAATCTTTATCATATTATTTTTTATAATGGTATTTTTATGAATATTACCTACTGCATAAATAGACCTTCTTATTAAATGCAAATTCTTAGATTCTCCAAGTTGAATTTTTTTACTTTCATTTCCTAACATTAATTCTGCTTTTCTTATAGACGAAACTAATTGCTCCATATCTTTAGGATTTAAAGATATTTTATGATCTCTAAATTTTGAAAAATTATTACTAAGAGTAAAATGTTTCTCGATAATTTTTGCGCCCAAAGACACTGCTAATAAAGAAGCTTCTTTGCCAATAGTATGATCGGAATATCCTATTGTTATAGGAAATTTTTCTTTAAGAAACTTTATAGACAGCAGATTTGCCTCTTCAAAACTTACAGGATAATCAGACACACAATGAAATAAAGAAAGTTTTGAAAAATTAAAACCTTTCTTTTTTATAAATTTTAGTAAGTTTTTGACTTCAATAAAATCTAGAAGTCCTGTTGAAATAAATGTTGGCTTGTTAAAATTTAGTACAGTTTTAATTAAATCATAATAATTATTATCCCCTGAAGCTATTTTGAAACAATCAACAATATTATTTAAAAAAAAAGCGCTTTTAATATCTAAGGGAGTTGAAATAAACTTTAGATTATTTTTTTTTGTAATAACTGATAATTTTTTGAAATCTTCATAAGATAATTCAAATTTTTTTAATTTTTTGAATCTTTTTTTTTCATGAGGACTTATAAAATCTTCAGTTTTAAATGTTTGAAATTTTACGGCATCAACTCCTGTCTTTTTGGCTTCCCGAATAAGTTTACAAGCAATATCAAAAGAGCCTTCATGATTGTTACCAATTTCAGCTATAATAAAAGTTTTTCTTAACTTATTTAAATTCATTTTTTTAAAAATTATTAACCATTAAAATGATAGACATATTTTCTATATTTTACTTTAAATTTATTTTTAATATATAATTTTATTGAATCTTTATTATTAGACTGTGTAGAAACATAAATTTTAACTTTATCCCGCTTTAAAACTATATTTTCTAGAAATTTTATCATTTTTGTTCCAAATCCTAAATTTTGATAATTTTTTTTTACAGCAATTAAGTCAATAATATAATCATTTTTATTTTTTAATATTAACAAAAAACCTACAACTTTTTTTTTGTACTTGGTAATAATTAAATATTCTCCTCTTTTCTTTCTAAAAAAATTCAATACCCAATTTCGCTTTATTTTTTTCGCTAAGTTTCTTTGAATATTTTTATCTTTGAAAAATCTACTATTAATAAAAGAACGTTCTGCAATGTCTAAAATTTGTTTTTTATCAAAACTATTAGCAAATCTTATATTTTTAAAAAAATTTTCCTCTAGTTCCTCTTTTTTAGAATTTTTAATAAAGGTTAGATTTTTTTCTATTAATTTTATTTTGTTTTTTTTTAGAAATGAATTTTTAATTTTTCTATTAGACTTAATAGAAATTAAAATTTTCTTATTTATATATTTGGAAAAACTAAAACTCTTATCTATATTATTAGTATTATAAGCTGGATGACCAAGCTGAATAGAAAGCCATTTGTCTATTTTAAACAATGTAAATTCTCTAAATCAATTTATCTTTATTTTTGTTAAAAAAATCAACATACCACTCTATGTATTTATTATATCCCTTTTCTAATTTCCAGTTTGATTTAAAACTCAATAATGATTTTGCTTTATTCATTGAAAGAGTCCCTCGGTAAGGCATAAGATTATCACGATCGACTTTTTTTACTTTTAATTTTGGAAAAGACTCTTTTAAAATATCAATCATTTCATTAATTTCTCTTCCTTCTCCATAGGTTAAATTAAATATTTGATTAATTGAGTTTTTGTTATTAATCATATTGCAAATCCCATCGGTTAAGTCTTCTATATATGTAAAGTCTAATTTTTCTTTTCCATCGCCATTAACGTTTAACTCTTTATCAAATAATGCATTTTCAATAAAAATCTGTCCTACTCTTCTGCTAATGCAACGCTCACCATATAGGGCTGAGGGTCTTAAAATTGTATACGGTAAATTAAACACTTGATTATAAGCAATAATAATTTTTTCAGCAGCATACTTCAAGGCTCCATACATTCCAATTGGTTCACAAATGCTTTCTTCGTTTACTTCTTGTGTTTTAAAATTTCCATAAACCATACTTGAAGACAAAAATATAAAATGTTTAACATTGTCTCTTGCTACATCTAAAGCATTTTCAAGAGTTCTTAGACTGTGATCAAATGTATTGTAAGGATTTTTATTAGATCGCACCGCATGAGATACTGCAGCCAAATGAATTATAACCTCTGGTTTTATTTTTGAGATAATGTGAGATAATGAATGATAATTTCTTGCATCCTGAACATATAAAGGTATTTTTTTTTCACTTAATAAATCTAGCCTACTGTCTATGATTTTCTTTGAAAGCAATGGGTAAGGCAGATTGTCATAATTTCCGATTACAGAAGTTAAGTTATTAACCTCTAATCCATCAATAATACTAACATCAAAATTATTTTCTTTTAGTTTTATTGCTAGATTATGACCAATAAAACCCGCTCCACCGATAATAATGATTTTTTTATTCATGATTAATATTCTTGATCACATTAATAATATTTTTAGCAATAAATGTCATATGATTTTGATTTAAATGCGGTCCTACAGGAAAACAAATGGTTGAATCGCTAAACATCTCAGCATTTTTAAATCGTTTTTTATTATAACCATATTTATCTTTATAATATTTCATTCTAGGTAC
>Ga0114977_10000147_pt1 | contig 45241 bp, 38 predicted proteins | sample S_130805_MF_Meta_FD_87026 | JGI IMG/M metagenome (GOLD analysis project Ga0114977, IMG submission 87026) | Freshwater microbial communities from Lake Simoncouche, Canada to study carbon cycling - S_130805_MF_MetaG | ecosystem: Environmental > Aquatic > Freshwater > Lake | place: Lake...
GCACAAATACCTGGAGCAACGATCACGGTGAACCCGGATGGAACGTATAGTTTCACAGCGACTGCTGCGGGTACTTATACTTACACAGTTCCAGTATGTGCGCCGGGTCAAACAACAAATTGTCCAACGGAAACTTTAGTGATTACCGTTGTTTCAACAAACACTGCACCAGTAGCAGTATCAGACACAAAAACAGTTACAGAAGGTACGCCAGCAACAGGCAATGTATTAACCAATGATACAGATGTTGATGGTAACACTTTAAGTGTAACCAAGTTTACAATTGGTGGGGTAGATTATGCTGCAGGCACAACGGCAACCATACCAAATGTAGGAACGATTGTAGTAAATGCAGATGGTACGTATACTTTTACACCGGTTGCTAATTACAGTGGAATGGTACCAACTATTACAGTAACTATTACAGATGGTACTGCAACAGCAACTGCTCCGCTAAATATTACAGTATTAAAAGATTCAGATAAAGATGGTATTCCCGATATATTAGATTTAGATGATGATAATGATGGCATTTTAGATACAGTAGAAAATGCAGCATGTTCTCCTTCTTCAATAACATGTGATACAGATGGTGATGGAATTCCAAACAGTTTAGATTTAGATAGTGATGGAGATGGATTATCAGACGTTTTAGAATCAGGAGGTTTGGATGCTAATGGTGATGGTAAAGTTGATGGTGGCGTAGATGCAAGCGGTATTCCTTTAGCAGCAAAAGGTGGATTAACGCCTCCAGATACAGACGGTGATGGTAAGCAGAATCCATACGATTTAGACAGTGATGGGGATGGTATTCCTGATTCGATAGAAAAAGGACCTAATCCAAATAATCCATTAGACACCGATAAAGATGGTGTGCCTGATTACTTAGATTTAGACAGTGATAATGATGGCATACCGGATAGTGTTGAAAAAGGTCCAAATGGCGCAACACCTGTTGATACTGATGGTGATGGAATACCAGATTACATAGATACCGATAGTGATAATGATGGCATACCGGATAGTGTTGAAAAAGGTCCAAATGGTGCAACTCCAGTTGATACAGATGGTGATGGTATTCCAGATTACAGAGATTTAGACAGTGATGGTGATGGTATACCGGATAGTGTTGAAAAAGGAACAAATGGTGCAACACCTGTGGATACAGATGGTGATGGTATTCCAGATTACAGAGATACGGATAGTGATAATGATGGCATACCGGATAGTGTTGAAAAAGGTCCAAATGGTGCAACACCTGTGGATACTGATGGTGATGGTATTCCAGATTACAGAGATACGGATAGTGATAATGATGGCATACCGGATAGTGTTGAAAAAGGTCCAAATGGTGCAACACCTGTGGATACTGATGGTGATGGAATACCAGATTATAGAGATTTAGACAGTGATGGTGATGGTGTTCCGGATGCTACAGAAAAAGCGGAGGTAACCAATCCAGTAGATCCTTGTTCTTTAAATGTAAGAAGTCAGACGCTTACACCAAGTGCTTCATGGATGAGTGCAGATTGTAACAATGATAAAATTCCAAATGGAGAAGTAATGCTAGTTACCAAGCATGCAACTAAACCAATACTTCAACCGGATGGAACGTATAAGTATACCTACACAGTTGTTGTAAGAAATACTAGACCAGAAACCATCACCAACCTTTCACTTAAAGATGATTTAAGTAAAGTATTTATAGCGCCTATAAGTTTTGTAGTAACTGGTTATACAGCCAGTGGCACACTTGTTAGATCTGTAAATTATGATGGTAAATCCAATATTGATTTAGTAACAACTGCGAGTACACTAGTAGGATATGGAAAAGATTCTGTTACAATTAGTGTGACGGTTAATCCAAATGGTTTTGTTGGTGATGTTAATAACATAGCAGATGTAACAGCATTAACCAAGTGGGGAAATGTGTCTAGACAATCTATTGATACTGTTTTATCTAATGGAAGAATTAGTGGTGCTGGACTTGCTAATAAAGTGGCTATTCCAAGAAATGACCTTGTAATTGCTGGTGGTTTTTCTCCAAATAGAGATGGTATTGATGATAAGTTTATTATTTTAAGACCTGGTGGTTATACTATTCAATTAAAAATCTTTAACAGGTGGGGGAATGTTGTATATCAAAACAACAATTATCAGAATGAGTGGGATGGAAGGGGTGTTGGTAATTTATTAGGACAAGATGTACCTGCTGGCACCTATTATTATTCTGTGATGGCAATATTGCCAAGTGGTGAAGTGAAGAAATTTGCTGGACCAGTAACCTTAATTAGATAATTAATAACTATGAAGTTATTTATTAAAACATATGCTATTCATGTTTTGGTAGTTTTATTATTATCGAATATAAAAGTGGAAGCTCAAACCGAGCCCATGTATTCGCAATACATGTACAATATGCTTTCTATCAATCCAGCTTATGCTGGTAGTAGAGAAGTGTTGAGTATGAATATGTTTCATAGAAAACAATGGGTAGGAATTGCGGGTGCACCACAAACCACATCTATCACTATAGATCAATCGTTCAACGATAAAAAGGTAGGGCTTGGGATTCAGATGTATGATGATAGGTTAGGGGTAGAAAAAGCGCAAGGGGTAAATGCTATGTGGAGTGCCAGGGTAAGAATTTCAGAAAATGGTATTTTATCTGGAGGCTTACAATTTGGTGCGATGAATTATAGGGCAGATCTTACTAAAGTAGAAAATAGATCTACGCTTGGCGATCCTGCTTTTTCTCAAAATTATAGCAAGTGGCTCCCTAGTGTAGGGCTTGGACTTTTTTACAATACTGATAAATTTTATATTGGCGCATCGATGCCTAATTTAATGCGTACTAGGTTGGCTACTTTTGATATGATAAAATCGGGCATTCGAAACGTAAATGATATGCATTTTTTTGCAACAGCTGGCTATGTGTATGAGATTAACGAGCAGTTAAAGTTTAAGCCTTCTGTAATGATTAAAGTTGTTTCGGGTGCGCCCATTCAGTATGATTTTAATGCTAACTTTTGGCTAAAGGATGTCATTGGATTTGGTGTATCATACCGAACCAAAGATGCAGTGCTTGGTATGGTTGAGTTACAAGCAAATAGAAATTTTAGAATAGGATACGCATATGACATTCCTGTATCTGATTTAAAATTGTATACGATAGGTACGCATGAAATCATGCTCCGATATGAATTTAGTAAGGATAAAACCAATATTAAATCAACCAGGTATTTTTAAGATTTTTGAAACGAACTAACATGACCAGATTTAAATTATATACATTACTCAGTTTTGTATTTATTGCTAGCAATTTTTACGGGATGGCTCAAGTTTCAAAGCCAAAATCTTCTTTACTTGTATTGGCTAAAACTGAAATGAGTCAGTTACGTTATGCGTATGCTATTCCATTTTTAAAAAAATATATTAAAGAAGGTAAGGTTGATAGCGCAAGTTTATCGATGTTAGGTCAGTGTTACAAAATGCAAAACAGATTTGATAGTGCTATTTATTTTTATCAAAAATTAGATTCTATTGTGGCTTTGTCTAACAATGAATTAGCCGAAATGTATGCTAATGTTGGCAGATACGATGAAGCAATTAGTTCATACCGTAAGTTGCTTTATATGCAAACAGATAGTTCTTCTGCTTCATATTCCTTATATGAAAGAAGACTCAAAGGTTTTATTTCTCGCGCTAAATATGATAGAGACTCATTAGATTATAAAGTACGCTTTTTGCAAATCAACACACCCTATAACGAATTTGGTGCTGCACTATTAGACAGTGGTTTTGTTTTTGAATCCAATAGAGCCAAAAAAGTAACCCGCAATAATGAGTTTGGCTGGGATGGTCTTCCATTTACAAAATTATACTATCAGCTTTCTACAAAAGAATTAGAAACAGATAGTATCATTTACGGTAATTGGAAAGAAAAATCTGTTAATAAAGGTATCTCTGATAAAACGCCAACCCTCGTAAACGACAACCGCTCATTGCAAAACCAATTTGATTTACAAAAATTAAATGGTGCTCCAAAAGTAGAATCTCCACTTTTTGCACCAGGTTTTGCTGGAGATTATAATTTTGGATCTATATCTTTTACTGCAGACGGAGCGCAGGCTTTTTTTACGCGCAATCAAGCAAATACAAAAGGTGTAAAGCAATTGGAAATATGGAGTACCAAGCGTGTAGCGAATGGTTGGAATGCGCCTGTTAAATTGTATTTTAATAATCCTGCTTATTCGTATTTTCATCCAGCTACTACGCCAGGTGGCGAACGCTTATTTTTTGTAAGTGATCAGCCCGGGGGCATTGGCGGTACAGATATTTATTATGTAAATAAAAGAGAAGATGGGAGCTGGGATGCTACTGTAAATGCCGGTGCAGGAATCAACACAGCTGCAAATGAACTATTCCCAACTTTTTATGAAGGTAATTTATACTTTAGTTCCAATGGTCACCAAGGCCTTGGTGGACTGGATATTTATAAATTTAAATCTACAGGTGTCGAAAATTTAGGCAAACCCGTAAATAGTGAAAAAGATGATTTAGTATTTAGTGCTAAAGAACAAAGAGGATATTTTAGTTCTAACAGATACGGTAGTGATGATATTTTTTCATACGAGTACAAGCTAGTTACCATAGCTATTAATGGTGAGGTTGCGATTGATAGTTTAAAAAAGCCTGGAATAGTTGTTAAATTAATTTCTAAGGGGACTGATGGTACTAAAGCCGGAACAGTTTTAGATAGCATAGTTACTGGGCCAACAGGTGATTATGCTTTTAATGTAAGGCCTAATCGTGAATATCAATTACTCATTGAATACGGTAATGGAAACAAATCTGTTCAAGAAATTGGCTCCAATGGCTATGTTAATTTAAACAAAGATTTAGGTCAGTTTAATTTTGTTACGCCTAAAAAGGTTGAGCCTGTTATTGTTTCAACAAAAAGAACATTTATATCTGTTGTAGATTCTTTAAAGTCTGTTACCAAAGACTTTATTATGGTGCATCATGACTTTGATAAAGTAAACATTGTAAAGCAAGATAAAAATATATACAATCAGTTACAAGACCGTTTACAAGATTTACGCGGTGTAACCATTGTTGTGGTTTCTGCAACGGATTGTTTTGGTACAGACGAATACAACGAAGCATTGTCAAGTAGACGAACACAAAAAATAAAAAAAGACCTAGCTAAATACGGAGGGAATGATTTTGTATTAATGCCAGTTGGTGAAAAGCAATTGATAATGGGTTGTTCAGAGTTAGATAAAGACAAGAAAAAACAAGTTGAAAACAGATATAGTTATGTATTTGTAATCAAGTAGTGCTATTTCTCAATCACTTTAAACCTTGTAAACATATCTTCGGAATACCATTTTTCTTGGTGGGTTTTTTTAATAACTTCTTTATGTAATGGAAGTTTATATGCAAAGCTGCGCATCAGTTCTTTGGATTCCCAAATGCTAAAGGTGGCTTGTTTTATAAATGGAACTTCACCAATACCCACAGATGTTATAAAACCTGGTGCGCTAGCCATTTGACTTGCAATGGCGTCAACATGTTCCCAAAATCTTTTAAGGCCTGATAGTTTTATAGTGGCTCTTGTAAGCACGGCTATTTTACCTTCATAGTCTGAATTTTTAGGCAGGTCGCCAAAAACTTGTTTACCATCCCATAGTCCGTGACCTTCTATGGGTTCTAGTTGATAGATGGTGTTAGTTGTATTAAACGTTTTCCACCACCAGGTAATAAATGATGGGGTTGAGGTTGGGTAATCATATACTTCAAGTACTGCCCATCTATTCCAATCCGGATTTTTATCAAATGTTCCATTTTTACCGGTACCCATCAATTTCCAAAACGTAAGGTCCTTGGATAGCCATAATGGAAATCTAAATAGCGCCATCGATAAAAACCCAGCCCAGCCTAACCAACTCGGGTAAACAACAATAGAGAGTCTTACATACATATTGGTAAGGGATTTGTAGGTGGTTTATTGGTTGAATCTTGTAAATTGCTATCCCATTCATGAAAAGAGTTCATCCGATATTATTTGTTGTTTTTTGTATCCTTGCTTTGCGCGGTAATTCACAAACAAGTACTGATACCATTTGGTCTTATCAGTTGCTAACAAAGATACAGGCCCTACAACAAACAAATACAGGGTTTCCTCCAGGAATTTTCCCGTCCACTAGAGTATATGCTTACAATAAAAATAACATTAAAAACGACCCCAATGTATTTTTTACCGGTCTTATTGTACTTACACTTAAAAAGTACCAAAAGCATTGTACGCCTTTTCAACAAGGGATTATCAATCAAATAGCAAAAGATGCTATGTCTTCGGTTGGGTTGTTTAAAAATAGGCAGGGGAGAGATACCTATAATTTCTGGCGCACCGATACCCCACAAATTTTTCCCAATTCGGGTTGGCTTAATACGTTTGATAAATCGCAATCATTACCTGACGATTTTGATGATACCGTTATTTTATTATGGGCTCAGGAAGTTACTAGGGAGCGCGCTGCTCTTATTCACGACACCATGCAACTATTTGCCAATACAAAGGGGGAAACCGTAAAAAATACCCTTAAAGCCTTTGAAACATTGCCTGCATACTCTACTTGGTTTGGTAAAAAAATGCCCATCGATTTTGACATGGCGGTACTTTGTAATGTACTCAGCTTTGTAAATGCCTATGATTTAAAATGGACCAATTCTGATTCGGCTTCTTTAGATCTGATTACAACTGCCATTCAAAACAATTGGTATATGCGTAAGGCTAATTTTATTGCACCGCATTATGCTAAGCCGGCAGTTATATTATACCATCTTGCACGTTTATTACAAGCAGGTAAGCAGCAAAATATTGGGCAATTAATTGCGCTTAAACCTGTCTTATTAAAGAATACAGATTCGCTACTTGCCATTAGTAAAGAACCGCTCGAAACTGTTTTATTACAATCGGCGCGCATTCATTTTGGGGGAATTAAAAGTGCCGAAGCTACAAATATTGATGCTGCGCAAACCATCGATGCATCCGCAATCGAACAAAGCACCTATCCATTTTTTATTGCTAATATGGCTTCTATGCTGCCCAATCCGTTTAAGTGTCCACTGAGTAAATTGGCGATTGCAAAGTTTGAATACCGTTGCCCTGCTTATAACCTGGCATTATTATGGGAAAATAAGCACTTGTATGTACCTTTGGATAAATAGCAGGTTTTATGGCGGTTCATGAAAAAGTATACCATCAAATTATTCAGGAGTTTACACATTCATCTGTTACCCTTGTTGCGGTGAGTAAACTAAAGCCTGCTTCCGAAATTGAGTCGCTTTACAAATTAGGGCAACTCGATTTTGGTGAAAATTATGTGCAGGAACTTGTTGAAAAACAGGCACAATTACCTTCCAATATTAACTGGCATTTTATTGGTCATTTACAAAGTAATAAAGTCAAATACATTGCTCCATTTGTACATCTCATTCATGGGGTAGACAGTTTAAAATTATTGCAAGAAATAAATAAACAAGCCTTAAAAAATAATCGTGTAATCGATTGTTTGTTGCAAGTGCATATTGCTAAAGAAGAAACAAAGTTTGGCATGGACGCACCCGAAATATCTGATGCACTAGAAGCTGCCAAACATATACCCAACGTAAATATAAGAGGGCTTATGGGTATGGCATCATTTTCTAATGATCAGGACGTAGTAGCTTCTGAATTTAATTACTTGCACGAGCTATTCACAACGCATCACTTTAACTTACAACCAACCGCTGTATTAAGTATGGGTATGAGTGCTGATTATGCACTTGCCATTAAATCAGGGAGTACCATGGTTAGAATCGGAAGCTTACTGTTTGGGGCTCGTCAATAATCAATTACTTTTTGGTGCCCGCGTAGTCAAATACCAATTGGCAAAATGCTTTAACGCCCAAATCAAATCCTGATTCGTCTATGAAAAAATCTGGAGTATGGTGTAATGACGCTTCTGAAGGTTTCATTCCTTTTGGCATGGCACCTAGGTAAAAGAAAAAGGCAGGTGTGTGTTCTCCAAAAAATGAAAAGTCTTCGGCTCCCGTATCCCAATCTCTTTCTTTTACATTGCCTTTACCTGCGGCCGTTTCTAAAAACGGTACCGTAAGTTTTACAAGGGCAGGATCGTTATAGGTAACGAGGGTTTTAGTACTAATGGTAACATCTGCAGTAGCGCCAGCGCTTGCTGCAATATGGCTTACCGTGTTTTTGATGCGCTCATGCAATTCTTTTTGCATGCCCGGGTCTAGTGTTCTTAAGGTTCCAATCATTTCACAAGACTCTGGTATAATATTATTTCTTACACCACCATGAATGGCGCCAATGGTAATTACAACAGGCGCTTTGGTAAGTTCCATTTGTCTACTCACAATATTTTGTAGCCCTTGAATAATTTGAGCAGATGCTGCGATAGGATCTACACCAGTCCAAGGTTTTGAGCCATGTGCGCCTTTACCGTTCACGACAATTTTAATCCAATCTGAAGAAGCCATAAAGCCCTGCGCCTTGTACTGAATTTCGCCAACAGGTACTTCGGTTTTAATATGCATACCAAATACTACGTCTACTTTAGGGTTGTCTAATACGCCTTGCTTAATCATAAGTTGTGCACCACCTTCTTCACCTTCTGGCGATCCCTCTTCTGCGGGTTGAAATAAAAACACCACAGTGCCAGGTACTTCTGCTTGCATTTTTTTAAGTACGGTTGCTGTGCCCATTAATATAGATGTATGTGCATCATGACCACAAGCATGCATCACCCCAACTTTTTGTCCATTATATTCTGTCACTACTTTAGAAGCAAAGGGCAAACTGTTTCTTTCGGTAACGGGCAGCGCGTCAATATCGGCTCTTAGCGCAACTACAGGGCCTGGTTTACCGCCTTTTAAAATAGCTACCACACCTGTATTTGCAACGTTTTCTTTTACTTCATATCCAATAGAGCGCATATAATTAGCAATGTATTTACCTGTATTAAATTCACGGTTGCTTAACTCCGGATTTTCATGAAAATGTCTACGCCATGTTGTTAACTGAGGGGTAACTTCGGCTACTAATGCTGCATAGTTTGCAGGAGTAGCGCTTGCCGCCGTTGTTTGTTTTTTTTGTGCTACAGCTGTAAGTGATGTAACAGCAAGTAATAAGGCTAGGGATACATTTTTCATGATAAAAAAGTTTACATAAATAATTTAAAATTCGCCAAATACAGATCTTAATGCGTTTGAAATTTCACCAAGGGTTGCTTTATTTTCAACGGCTTCTACAACCAGCGGCATGATGTTATCAGTGCCTTTTGCTGCAGTTATAATTGTGTCTAAACATGCTGCAACCTTTGCATTATCTCTATTATTTTTGAGGGTATTAATTTTGTCAATTTGCACCTGTCTAATACTATCATCTATTTTAAATGCAATCGTAGTAGGTGCTTCATCGATGGTAAATTTGTTTACGCCAACAATAATTTTTTCGCCAGATTCAATATCTTTTTGGTAGGCGTAAGCACTTTTTGCAATCTCATCTTGCATAAAACCAGATTCTATGGCAGCTACGCTTCCACCCATTGCATCAATTTTTTGGATCAGTTCCCAAGCTTTTTGTTCTACTTCTGCAGTTAAGCTTTCAATAAAATAACTACCCGCTAATGGATCTACGGTATCCGGTGCGCCACTTTCAAAAGCAACAATTTGTTGGGTTCTTAAAGCAATGCGTGCAGCTTCTTCGGTAGGTAAATTAAGGGCTTCGTCGTAACCATTGGTATGCAAACTTTGTGTGCCGCCTAAAACAGCAGCAAGGGTTTGAATGGTAACGCGGCTAATATTATTAAGGGGTTGTTGCGCCGTAAGTGTTGCGCCGCCTGTTTGCGTATGAAAACGAAGCATCATGGCTTTAGGATCAGTGGCACCCAGTTCTTTCATGATAGAGGCCCACATAGTTCTAGCCGCTCTAAATTTGGCTACTTCTTCAAATAAATTATTGTGTGCATTAAAAAAGAAGGAGAGTCTTTTGCCAAAAACATTGATATCCATTCCTTTTTCGATTGCCGCTTTCACATAGGCTTTACCGTTGCTTAAAGTAAATGCAATTTCTTGTACAGCAGTGCTACCAGCTTCTCTAATATGATAGCCTGATATAGATATGGTGTTCCATTTTGGCACATGCACGCTACACCATTCAAAAATATCGGTAATGATACGCATGGATGGCTTGGGCGGATAAATATAAGTGCCTCTTGCAGCGTATTCTTTTAAAATATCGTTTTGTATGGTACCGTTTAATGCCATTAAATTGGCGCCTTGTTTTTTAGCAATTGCTATATAAAAAGCAAGTAAAATAAAACCGGTTGCATTGATGGTCATGGAGGTACTTACTTTTTCTAAGTTAATATCTTTAAAAAGTATTTCCATGTCATCGATACTATCAATGGCAACACCCACTTTACCTACTTCGCCATCTGCTAATTCGTGGTCGCTGTCATATCCAATTTGAGTTGGTAAATCAAAGGCAACACTTAACCCCATTACACCTTGTGATAGTAAATAATGGTAACGTTTATTGCTTTCTTCGGCGGTAGAAAATCCAGCATATTGGCGCATTGTCCAAAGTTTGCCGCGGTACATATCTGGCTGAACCCCTCTGGTATAAGGGAACTGGCCAGGTCGCTCATTTTCTAAGTCCTGTTTTTTATCCGCAATATCTGACGCGTAGTACACCGTTTTTATGTCAATGCCGCTATCTGTTTTTTTATTACTAGTTGAGCTCATTATAAAATTTGTTTTACTTCTAAGCTTAATACTTCGCTTACGAATTGATGTATGTCTCCAGACGGGTCATTTGCTAAAAAACTTATGAGTAATCTGTTAAGATCTCCAGCATTAGAACCTACGGGTAGGGTTGCAGCTGCTTGGTGTATGAGTAAAATATTTTTTTCTTTAAAATTGGTAATGGCGTCCCAAGCTATTTTAGATACATATAATTGCTGGGTAACATTGTGTTCAAACTCTTCTTTAATGGTAGCTACAAGTAGTAGTTGTTGATCGGTAGAGGATATACTCGAACTACTTTTACCATCGTTTTGAAGACGGGTTATTAAACTCGGAACCGCAATGCGGTTGGCAAATAAAATGAGCCTTTCGTACGCTTGTAATTTTAAAATTTTAGTATCCTTATCCACTGCTTTGGTGGCAAGCCCAATTTTTTGTTGCAGGTAAATTAGAATGGCTACAAATACCCCAATAATTACGGCAATGACAACAGTTAAAAAGGTTGTTGTATCAAGCATTTGCTAAATTTTATCAAAAATAAGGCAATCTGCGTTGCACTTAGTAGCTTTGCCTAAAATTAGATCTTATGTCTAGCTCAACAATTACACAAACGGCTCCAGTAACCTTAACAGAGGGTGCTATAGTGGAAATTAAGCTCCTGATGGCAGAAGACGGCTTTGACACCAACCAGCGCCTTAGAATTGGCGTTAAAGGGGGAGGATGCAGCGGTATGACTTATGTGCTTGGCTTTGATTTACCCTTACCAGAAGATACACACTTTGAAATAGACGGTATAGACTGTATTATGAATAATAGTCACCAACTATACCTGTTTGGTATGGAAGTGGACTGGCAGGGTGGACTCAATAGCCGAGGATTTACTTTTAGTAATCCTAACGCAAGTAAAACTTGCGGATGTGGCACTTCATTTGCCGTATAATTTTCTTAAAATCTTCGCATAAAAAAAGCCTCGCAATTTGCGAGGCTTTTTTTATGAACTATTGTAGGTTCTTATTATTTAGCTGCTTTGCTTAGCTTTTTGTTCTTAGAGAAATCTACTAAGATTGGAGCTGCAACAAAGATAGAAGAGTACGTACCGGTGATCACACCCACTAACATTGCAAAGGCAAATCCTTTGGTTACTTCACCACCAAATATGAATAATATTAAGATGGTTAAGAATACGGTTAATGAAGTCATGATGGTACGACTTAATGTTTCGTTGATGGCTTTATTGATTACCGAAGCATTATCTAGGCTAGGGTGTAATCTGCTATCTTCTCTAATACGGTCGTATACAATAATGGTATCGTTCATACTAAAACCAATTACGGTTAACACGGCAGCAATAAAGTGCTGATCAATTTCTAGCGGGAACGGTACAATCGTACGCGCAAAGCTAAAGATGATAAGTGTTACAAATACGTCGTGTAATAAGGCAAAGATGGTTCCTAAAGAGTATCTCCAATCTCTAAAACGAACAAAGATAAATAAGCAAATCACAATCATTGCTATCACAGTTGCTTTTGTTGCACCTGCTTTTAAGTCGTCAGAGATCGTAGGTAATACGGTTTGAGAACTTTGCTTATAAGTAGATTCAAATTCTGTGAAAGTTAAATTAGCAGGTAATTGTTTTGCTAATCCAGTGAACAACATTTTTTCAACGAGTGAATCTACGTTGTTACCTGTTTCTTTGATTTTGAAAGAAGTGGTAATGTTTAATTGGTTGTTAGCGTTTACTGTTTTAATAATTGGAGCTTCACCAAATGTTGCTTTTAATGCATTTCTTACTTCTTCAACATTTACTGATTTGTCAAATTTTATTGTGTAGCTACGACCACCTGCAAATTCAACGCCTTCGTCAAATCCGTTAAAGAAACTTGCGACACCTAGTACAAATATGATAGCAGATAATGCGTATGCATATTTTCGGTATTCAATAAACTTGAAATGTGCTTTCTGGAAGATAGATCTAGAAATACCCGTAAAGTATTCTAAGTGTCTATTTTTATTGGTGTACCAGTCTGTAATTAATCTTGAAACTAGGATACCACAAAATAGTGATAATAAGATACCAATAATTTGAGTAGTTGCAAATCCAAGTACTGGACCGAGTCCAAAGTAAGCTAAGATAATAGCCGTTAATAAGGTAGTGATGTGACCATCTAGTACTGGTGCTAGAGATCTTTTATAACCATCGGTTACCGCTAAAGGATAGCTCTTACCTTTTGTAAGTTCTTCTTTGATACGCTCAAATATTAGTACGTTGGTATCTACCGCCATACCAATGGTAAGAACCAAACCGGCAATACCTGGTGCAGTTAATGTAAAACCTAGCGCACTTAAAATACCTACTGTAAATAATAAGTTAAGTATTAAAGCAGCGTTGGCAACCCAACCAGCTGTATTAAAGTAAAGAAGCATTAAAGCAAAAATCACTAAAAATGAAATGAAGAATGCAAGTCCACCACCCATTACAGATTCTTTACCAAGAGTTGGACCAACTTGTTGTTCTTGAACAATTTTAGCAGGAGCAGGTAATTTACCACTCTCTAAAATTTCAGATAAATCTTGTGCTTCTTTTAAGGTATAGCTACCGCTAATTTGAGAGTTACCTGTTGTAATAGGCTCGTTCACATTAGGTGCAGAATACACGAAGTTGTCAAGTACAATGGCAATAGGTCTGCCCGCATTTTTAGTGGTCATTTTGGCCCATAAGTTGGTGCCAATTTTATCCATGTTCATTTTGATCGCAATTCTACCGCGATCGTCATAATCTTGAGCAGCATTAGAAATATGATCACCTTCTAATTCGGCTTGACCATTATCTAAAGTTTTGATTGCATATAAAGTAAGGATGTCTTTAAACTTAGGATCGGTACTTGCCTCAGATTTACCATACATGAATTGTAGGTTAGCTGGAAATTTGTTTTTAACAAAATCAATTCTTAAATAACCATTTAAAGTACCGGTGTCTTTAGATTGAATATAACCAATGGCAGCAGGGAATACTGGTTTACCAGCGGCATCGTTATAAGGTTGTGTGAACTGAACTAAACGTGCAATTGGATTGGCGTTAGCGCTATCTTTTAGTTTAGCTGTTGCTTTTTTAGAAGCAGTGTCTTTTACTGCAGCTGTATCAGCTACAACAGGAGCACCTTCTAACATATCTTGTACTGCTTTATCGGCAGCAACAATACCATTTTGTAAATCTCTGCTTTCAAAAGTATACACTTCAAAAAATTGAAGGTTAGCCGTAGATTGTAAATAAGAACGAACACGCTCTTTATCATTTACACCTGCTAATTCAATATTGATAATACCTTTTGCTGGATCAGGATTAATACTTGGAGAAGCAACACCAAAACGGTCAATTCTCGTACGTAAAATGCGGTAGGTATTGTTAAATGCAGCAGTTGCTTGTGCAGTTAAATATTCGTTTACAGCATTATCAGAAGCATCAAATTTCACTTTGCCATTACTGCGTGCAGCAAAGAAAGGAGCCAATGTTCCTGTAGGGTTTACTTTTTTGAATTCTTCTTCAAATAAAGTGATAAGATTAGCACCACTGTTGGCTTTACGTGCTACAGCGTTGTCTAATGCTTTATTAAAGTTAGCGTCTTTGGTATAGTTAGCTAATGATTTAATTAAACCATCTAAGCCTACTTCCATCGTCACACTCATACCACCTTGTAGGTCTAGACCTAACATCAATTCGCTTTCTTTAGCACTTCTGTAAGTAACTAAACCAAAAGCCAATTTGGTATCTTTGGTACTATCTAATAAACGAAGTACTCTTTCCTTTTTAACTTCAGCTAAACTATCTGCATAATTAGCTTGCTTTTCTTTATCACCTGGATATTGTTGTTCTGGCGTTGGAAATCTTTTCATCCAAGCTTGCGCTTTTTCATCCATGGCTTTTTCATGTCCACGTACAAACCAGGTAAATGATAACTGGTATAAACAAATCAAAATCAGCGCTATCGCAAAGAATCGAACTAAACCTTTCAGTTGCATATTGGTAAGGGTTTACATAAATTTTTAGAGCGGCAAAGATAGGGGAATGCCTATAATATAGGCATGATCACCGCTTTTTTCATCTAAAGTATTAAAAATCAATTACTTATCTAACATCTGTGAGGGAAACTTCAAAATAAAGTGGGCTGTTGGCAGGAATTGATCCAGAACCAGTACATCCATAGGATAATGAAGAAGGAATCACCATTTTAATACGGCCACCTTTTTTAATCAGTGGAATACCTATTTGCCAGCCTTGAATAACGCCATTTAATAAAAAGCTAACCGGGTTAGCACTCGCATCAAACTGAGTTCCATTTAATAACTTTCCAGTGTAAACGGTTGATACGGTGTTTGTTAAAGCAGGTTGAGTGCCTAAGCCTGGAGCCATGATTTCATATAAAATACCACTTGGGTGCTCTGTATAGGTAATGCCATTGGCTGTGCAATAAGCCACCATCGCGACTTTTTCTGAAGCCACGGTTGCTGGAACACATGGCGTATCTGATTTACCGCATGCGCTCAATAAAAACGAGGCTAATACAAAAGCCAATAAAACATTTCTTTTCATAAGTAGTAATTATAGTTGTCGCAAATTTAATAAGATAATACCCAAGTGCCTAAAAATCTTAATGGCTAATTTATGGGTTATTGGACTGGCGTTTTTGCTTGGCCAACAGCTCTTTGTATTGCTGTTCACTATTTTCCCAACTAAAACTGCGATACAGGTAGGCCATAAAAAAGGAAATAAGTAAGATGCCCGCAAAAAATACAAAACCACTTAGTTTGCTATTGGCTTCCATACTGGCTCTTGTATACCATCCAGAAAATACTACTACCCAAACTAGTAGACCAAATAGGAGGCCGGCAGATAATCCAATTAAAAATGGACGCTTGCTTGTTTTTTGAGCGGCTCTGTTTTTAGCCCAAAAGTCAATAAAGTCTTTTTCTTGGTTGGTAAGCATGTTACAAAAGTAATTGATTGAATCAAGTTCTCCATCATACATTTGCAGATATATCAATACAAGGTTTGTGAAAGAATTAGCAGCGGTCAATAAATATTTATGGAAGTATAAAAGCCGGTTATTACTGGGTACATTTTTTGTAGTGCTCTCTAATTTTTTTGCAGTAATAGCGCCACAAATTACCGGCTATGTGGTAAGTCAGGTACAACAACATTTACCTGGTGCCACCAAATTTGCACACTTACAAACACACAGTTACCTCGTTAACATTTTAATTGATTGGCTAGATACTAGGCAAATAAGTTTTTCAAAACTCGTGGCCATTTGTAGTATCACCATTTTGCTTTTAGCGATGTGCCGTGGCGTCTTCTTATTTTTTATGCGCCAAACAATTATCGTAATGAGTAGGCATATTGAGTATGATCAAAAAAATGAAGTGTATGCAAAATACCAAGCACTCGATGCGGAGTTTTATAAAACGCATAATACTGGCGATTTAATGAGCCGCATTACAGAAGATGTAAGTAGGGTTCGTATGTATACCGGGCCAGCTATTATGTATTTAATAAACCTGGTAACACTTATTGGGCTGGCACTTTATTATATGCTCAAAAAAGATGTAACCCTTACACTGTATGTGTTAGCGCCACTTCCAATTCTTGCGATTACCATTTATTTTGTAAATAGTATTATCAATAAAAAGAGTGAAAAAATACAAGGCTTGTTGTCAAATTTAACAACCAACGCACAGGAAACGTATGCGGGCATAAGAGTCATTAAATCTTTTGTACAAGAGAAAGCCATGCTTTCTTTTTTTGAAAAAAATAGCGAAGACTATAAAACCAATGCCATCGATTTAGCTAAAGTAGAATCTATTTATTTTCCATCCATGGCGCTTCTCATTGGACTAAGTACGGTGGTCACTATTTTTATGGGTGGTCTGCAAGCATTGCATGATCCAAGCAGGGTAGGTGTGATTGTTGAGTTTGTTATTTATATTAACATGCTCACGTTTCCGGTGAGCGCTATTGGTTGGACTGCTAGTATGATTCAGCGCGCAGCAGCTTCTCAAAAAAGACTCAATCAGTTTTTAGACATTAAAGAGGCGGTGGCGTCACCAAGCCATTCGGTACAACCATCAACAAATGCTGATATCGTTTTTGATAACGTAAATTTTGTATACAATCATACAGGTATTAAAGCCCTTTCCAATTTTTCACTCACCATAAAAAAGGGTGAAAAAGTTTTAGTGCTGGGTAAAACGGGTTCAGGAAAATCTACCCTTGCACAATTACTGCTTCGTTTTTATGATCCTACCTCGGGGCAAATAACACTGGGTGGTGTACCGCTTACTCAGTTTGATGTTCAAGCATTACGCCATCAAATTAGTTATGTGCAACAAGATGTGTTTTTATTTAGTGATACCGTTGCAGATAATATTTCTTTTGGAAGCAAAGAACCGGCGGTTATGGAGGCTATTAAAAAAGCAGCTGCATTAGCCGCCGTAGACCAAGAAATTGAAGGGTTTGAAACAGGTTACGATACGCTTATTGGTGAAAGAGGTGTTACATTAAGTGGGGGGCAAAAACAACGAATTTCCATTGCGCGTGCTCTTTTAAAAGCACCCGAGCTACTTATTTTGGACGATTGTTTAAGTGCTGTGGATGCTAAAACAGAACATAAAATATTAAACAATTTGGCACTCTTTTTAGACCAAAAAACGGCCATTGTTATCACACACCGCATCTTTTCAGTAATTCAGTTTGATAAAATTATCGTGCTACAAGATGGGCGGATTCTTGAAATGGGTACCCATCAATCTCTGTTGGATACCCAGGGTTATTACGCCGAACTGTACCGGTTACAGCGAACCGAAAACGATGAATAAGCCCCTTTGGCGGCCGTTTTTCACATGTTATTCATAGTTTTTTCTTAAATTTTGCTTGTTGCCAAACAATCTTATATTTGTTAAGCACATTTATCTAATACTTAAAACTTACAATTGTGGCATACGAGAATAACGAAAGGAAAATGGAAAGTGTTTACAGCAAAAGAATTAAAGCTGGGAAAAGAAGAACTTATTTCTTTGATGTAAGAGAAACAAGAGGGAGTGATTTTTATTTAACAATTACAGAAAGTAGAAAACGCGCCGATGACTCTGGCTACGACCGTCATAAAATATTTTTATACAAAGAAGATTTCAACAAATTTGTAAAAGCATTAGGCGAAGCAGTAGATTATGTAAAAACAGATTTAATGCCTGATTTTGATTTTGATGCTTTTAACCACGAGTACGAAGACAACGAAGGTCAAGAAGGTGGATACGCGCCTGCTGCTCCTGCTGCTACTGCGCCGGAAGCGCCAGTTGCTTCAGAACCTGCTGCTCCTGCTGTTGAAGAAGTGCCACCTGCCCCAACCCCTAAGCCGGATGTAAGTGCAGGCGATAACCTTAGCACCGAAGAGGTAGATAAGTGGTAGTATTTAAGTAAGGTAAAATTTCGTTTAAATTTCTTTTAGCATCCAAATGTCACAACCATTGTGACCTGTATTTCCCATCGGTGCATCTAGGTAGGTAAAGCCAAATTTTTTGTAGACACTTACGGCTTTTTTTAATTCTGGCATGGTTTCTAAGTAAACTTTAGCGAAGCCTATTTTTTTTGCTTGGGCTAAACAAGTAGCAATTAATTTTTTGCCAAGTCCTGTTCCTCTAGCGCTTGGTGTTAAATACATTTTTACAAGTTCGCAAGTCGTGTCACCTAGCCCCTCGGTAGGAAATATGCCAGCGCCGCCCAAAACCATATCACCATCCAGTGCCACAAAATAAAAGCTTTGAGGCTCCCTTGCAAACAGTTCATATAAATGATCGGTACTGTCATCAAAGTAAACGGTACCAGGCTTATTGGCACCAAACTCTTCTAGTGCTGCTCTAATAATCGTAGCAAGTGACTTATTGTGTTCAGCTGCAATTGGTATAATATTAATGTCCATTTCTGAAGGCCTTGTATGCATTGATAAGACCGTTGGTAGAAGCGTCGTGTGAACTGATGGTATCGTTGTTTTCAAGTTCTGGCAATACTTTATTGGCAAGTTGTTTACCCAGTTCTACGCCCCACTGATCAAAACTAAACACGTTCCAAATAACACCTTGTACAAATATTTTATGTTCGTAGAGTGCAATGAGGCTTCCTAAATTAAACGGATTGATTTCTCTTAATAAAAATGAGTTGGTGGGTTTATTGCCTTCAAAAACTTTGTACGGCGTTAAACGTTTTACATCTTTTTCATCCATCGATGTTTTCATAAATTCTACCATTACTTCATTTTCAGATTTACCATTGAGTAAAGCTTCTGTTTGCGCAAAGAAATTACTTAACAGTTTTACGTGGTGGTCTCCAATGGCATTGTGTGAAATAGCAGCTGCAATAAAATCGGAAGGAATTAATAAAGTCCCTTGGTGAATGAGTTGGTAAAATGCGTGCTGACCATTGGTGCCTGGTTCACCCCAAATTACTGGGCCCGTTGCATAGTTAACGGGATTGCCGCTTCTGTCAATACTTTTACCGTTGCTTTCCATATTGCCTTGTTGGAAATAAGCAGCAAAGCGGTGCATGTACTGATCGTATGGTAAAATGGCTTCACTTTGTGCACCAAAAAAGTTGGTGTACCAAATGCCTATAAGCGCCATCAGTACCGAAATATTTTTATCAAATGGAGTAGACGCTACGTGCTTATCTGTTGTTTCTGCACCTTTAAGTAAAGCTTCAAAATTATTGTAGCCAATCGTTAGAGCAATGGATAATCCAATAGCGCTCCATAAAGAGTAACGACCACCCACCCAATCCCAAAATTCAAACCTGTTTTTTGGATCAATACCAAATGCAGTCACTGCTTTTTCGTTGGTACTAAGTGCCGCAAAATGAAGTGCTATATGTTTTTGATCGGCAGCGTGTTGTAAAAACCAGTCCCTAGCCGTTTGGGCATTGGTCATGGTTTCTTGTGTCGTAAACGTTTTAGAAGCAATTAAAAATAAAGTTTCGTCGGGCGTTACTTTTTTTAATGTCTCTGCAATATGGGTACCATCTACATTGGATACAAAATAGGTTTGAATACCATCTACCCAGTAAGGTTTTAAGGCTTCTGTTACCATCACAGGGCCTAAATCGCTACCGCCAATTCCAATATTGACGATGTATTTGATTTTTTTTCCGGTATAGCCTGTGTGTGATCCGCTATGTATTGCCGTGCAAAATGCCTCCATTTGTGCACGAACTTTTTGAATGCTGGGCTTAATATCAGCACCATCCACCAAAATAGGGGTTGGGTCAAAACTTCTTAAAGCGGTATGTAAAACGGCTCTATTTTCTGTTTCATTGATGGCTACACCTGCAAACTGCTCTGCAATAGCCTGTTTAACATTACAGTCTTCGGCAAGTTGCAATAAGAGCTTAAGGGTTTTTTCGTTGATGATATTTTTAGAATAATCAAAAAGTATATCGCCTAAAGTGATGGAAAACTTTTGAAATCTATCCGGATCAGAAGTAAATAAATCACGCATATGTCTGCGGTTCATTTCTTCTTCGTAGTGCTTTTGTAATACAAACCAAGCTTGCGTGTTGGTTGGGTTAATTCTCGGTAACATAACGCTTCAATTCTATAATTTATGTAATACAGCTATCGTTTCTTCTACCATAGCTGGGGTAATATCTAAATGGAGTACAAATCTAATCTGGTGTTCCGACACCGTAAAGGCAAAAATGTTAAATGGTTGTAAAGCCTTAATAAGTTCGGTGGCAGTATAGCGGCCTTTCACTTCAAAAATCACAATATTGGTTTCTACGGGGAGTATTTCTCCTACAAAATCAAGTTCAGATAGGGCAAATGCTATTTGCTTGGCATGGGTATGATCCTGGGCCAAACGCTCAATATTATTTTCTAGGGCATATATTCCAGCTGCTGCAATAAAGCCAGCTTGACGCATACCGCCTCCAAATACCTTTCTAAATCGTTTTGCCTTTTTAATAAATGCCTGGTTACCTAGTAGCAAACTTCCAATGGGAGCACCCAGGCCTTTACTTAAGCAAATGCTGATACTGTCAAATATCTCACCATATGCTTTAGGCGAGTCTTTGGTTTCTACAAGGGCATTAAAAAGCCGAGCGCCATCTAGGTGTAGTGCTAAATTTTTAGTTGAACAAAGCTCTTTAATAAGTTTAATATCAGCTACTTGGTAAATACTACCTCCAGCTCTGTTAACGGTATTTTCGAGAGAGACCAGGGTAGAAGGTGGCTTATGAATGTCGTCTGGATTGATAGACATGGACACTTGGCTAGCCGTAATTCGCCCTCTATCGCCCTTTAATAATCGAACCGAAGCACCCGAATTAAACGCAATGCCTCCGCCTTCATATTGGTAAATATGAGAAAGCTCGTCACAAATAACCTCGTCACCGGCATTTGTGTGACATTTGATGGCTAGTTGGTTGGTCATGGTGCCACTTGGACAAAATAGGGCAGCTTCCATTCCAAAAAGGGTAGCAGCCATTTTTTCGAGGACATTTACGGTAGGATCTTCGCCAAAAACATCGTCACCCACGGGCGCACTGGACATGGCGGCCAACATTTTGGGGCTAGGTTTTGTTACAGTATCGGACCTAAAGTCTATCATGGCTGCGAAGATAAGATTCCAAATCGTAATAAAAAGTACATTTTATGCGGTTTTTGTAGGGCAATTTTGTATCTTCGCCCACTTTATAAGCTATTCAAAGAACTAATTGTAAGACAGCATGAGGCAGCTCAAAATCGCTACACAGATTACCAACCGTGACTCCCAAGCAGTTGAAAAATACCTTCAAGAAATTTCTAAAATTTCAATGATTACGCCAGAAGAGGAAACTACTTTGGCGCAACGCATTAAAATGGGTGATCAACGTGCACTTGATAAAATGGTACAAGCTAATTTACGTTTCGTGGTTTCGGTAGCTAAACAATACCAACACCAAGGATTGTCTTTATCTGATTTAATCAATGAAGGAAATCTAGGTCTTATAAAAGCAGCGCAACGTTTTGATGAAACAAAAGGTTTCAAATTCATTTCGTATGCGGTGTGGTGGATTCGTCAATCAATTTTGCAAGCATTAGCAGAGCAAGGTCGTTTGGTGCGTTTACCTCAAAATAAAATTGGTACCTACAATAAAGCCAACAAAGCATATATGGCTTTTGAGCAGGAGCATGAGCGTGAGCCTTCTACCGAGGAGCTAGCAGAAATTCTAGAAATGTCTGAAACTGAAATCAACAATATTTTCCAATCAAACACACGTCACACATCATTAGATGCGCCGGTTCACGAAGCAGAAGATGTAGCAATGGGTGATTTATTGCAAGGGTCTGATGACACAGACGAAGACGTAATGAAAGATTCACTCCGTGAAGAAATTAGACGCGTATTAAAATCGTTGAGCCCACGTGAAGCAGAAATTGTAAATGCTTATTTTGGATTAGATGGCGAAAATGGTGTAACCATTGAGCAAATTGGTATGAAATATGATTTAACCAAAGAGCGTATCCGACAAATTAAAGAGCGCGCTATTAAACGTTTGCAAAAAGCACGTTACAGCAACGCCTTAAAAGCTTATTTGGGCTAATTAAAAATAATAAAAGAGAAGCCCCTGCAAGATATTATTGTTGGGGCTTTTTTGTAAAATATAAGTTTATGTCACAAGAAATTTCAGAAAAAGTACACGTTCTAATTATTGGTTCTGGCCCAGCGGGTTACACAGCAGCTATTTATGCTGCACGTGCAAACATGAAACCTCTTTTATACCAAGGTATTCAACCTGGTGGTCAATTAACCATTACTACCGAAGTGGAAAATTATCCGGGTTATCCAGATGGCATTCAAGGACCAGAAATGATGGTACATTTTGAATCGCAGGCTAAACGCATGGGCACAGATATTAGATATGGAATGGCTTCCAAAGTTGATTTTAGCAAACGTCCTTTTTTAGTAGAAATTGACGAAGAAAAATGGATTGCTGCAGATACTGTAATTATTTCTACGGGTGCTTCTGCAAAATGGTTAGGCATCGAAAGCGAGCAACGTTTAAATGGTTTTGGTGTAAGTGCTTGCGCCGTGTGTGATGGATTTTTCTTTAAAGGAAAAGAAGTGGCCATTGTAGGTGCTGGTGATACCGCAGCAGAAGAAGCCGTGTATTTATCTAAACTTTGTACTACGGTTCACATGTTTGTTAGAAAAGAACAAATGCGTGCAAGCAAAGTAATGCAAGATCGTGTGCTTAATACACCCAATATTAAAGTATACTGGAACACCGATACTGATGAAATTTTAGGTGCACAAAAAGTAGAAGCAGTGCGTATTAAAAATAATAAAACCGGCGACACGCAGGAAATACCTATTTCCGGATTTTTTGTTGCCATTGGACATGAGCCTAATAGCAAAATATTCAAAGACTTTATTGACATGGATGAAACTGGGTATATCTTAACAACACCTGGTACCACTAAAACAAATGTTCCGGGTGTTTTTGCTGCAGGTGATGTGCAAGATAAAAATTACCGTCAAGCGGTAACAGCTGCTGGTAGTGGTTGTATGGCAGCACTTGACGCTGAACGTTATTTAACTGCTGAAGGGTTGGCTTAAACTTTTATTATGACCCATACCATTCAACTTGTAGATATTTTACTTCATGGATATCATGGGTTATTTGAAGAAGAAAAATTAGTAGGCAATACATTTAAGATCAATGTAACGGTTGCTTATAAGCCGCCTACATATGCCATCACGCGATTATCAGATACACTCGATTACGCTGCTGTATTTAATCTATTACAAGTACAAATGCAGGTAGCAACTCCATTACTTGAAACCGTTGCTGCAAATTTTACGTTAGCAGTATTCAAACAATTTGATGCTGCAATTGAAGTGACTATTCATATTCAAAAAATGGTACCACCCATTGTTGGTATGGTAGGGTCTGTAGCGGTTGGTTTAACCATGAACAAAAAAGATATCTAGTCATGAAAAAAATAATCTTTTTTTTGGCTTTGTGTTTTGGTGTTACCGTTCATGTCGCACAGGCACAGGATATTCCTACCTTATTAAAAGATGGGCTACAATTAGAGCGTCAGCAAAAAGAAATTGAAGCGCTAGAAAAATACAAACTAGTTTTAAGTCTGGAGCCAACCAATTTAACTGCACTTGTAAGAGCTGCCGAGCTTTCCACCATGCTTGCAGCTTTTAACGAAAAGGATCCCAAATCAAAACAATTGTTTTTATCGTCAGCGGGTGCATATGCCGTAAGAGCCTATAGCACCAATCCTAAAAATGCAGAAGCTGCTTATGTGATGGCATTAACGCAGGCTAAACTATCTGAAATTCAGCCTGACAATAAAAAATTAATTGAATGTGTGCGTAATTCAAAAATATACGCCGATGAAGCACTTGCGATTAATCCGGGTCATGCAAAAGCAAATTTTACTCTAGGGAAGTGGCATATGGAAATGGCCAATTTAAATCTTGTAAAAAAAGCGGCCGTAAAACTTATTTATGGTGGTTTACCTGAAGGAAGCATGGATAGTGCGATTGTATATTTAGAAAAAGCTAGAACTGGGGATCCTTATTTTGTAAACACCTATTTAGAACTTGCAAAAATTTACAATCAGTTACACCAACCAACAAAAGTGATAGAAGTGCTTACAAAAATGGTAAAATTGCCCACCAGAAAAACAGAAGATATTTCACTTAAAGCAGCCGGCGCTCAAATGCTAGCAGCTGCACAATAATATTTACACCATGGACTTACAACAACAATTTGAAGTAGCTTTTTCAAAAACAAAAACATTAACGGAAAAGCCTGACAATGAAACACTGCTTTCGTTATATTCATTATACAAACAAGGATCTATTGGTGATGCTACCGATGACAATAAGCCAGAAAATGCATTTGATTTTGTTGCTACCTTTAAATTTAATGCTTGGCAAAAATTAGCAGGCATGTCCAAAGAGGAAGCGATGCAAGCCTACATCGATTTAGTAGACAAATTAGTACTTGGCTAGTTTTTTCCACCTACCACTTTTCATGTAAATAAAGGAAGGGATAAATAGGGTTACCCAATATATCACTTCACTCATCCAGCCCCATTCGATAGGTAATTTGAGGTGCTCAAGTACAATGTACACGTAACTGCAGTATAAAATAATGGCTACAAACTCGCTGTATAAATTCACTTTTGTATTGCCCGTTCCGGTTACCGAATTAAGCCATACCACAGAAACAGACATGAGTATAAGCGCCATCGAAACAATGCGTAATACCGGAATGCCTGCTTCAATAAATGCAGGACCTTGTCCGTAAATAGAAAGTACTTGCGTTGGAAAAATATTTAGAATGATGCACACAAAAATGGCCATGCCCGCACTCCACATCACAATTCGGTTAATGACAACGGGTACCTGATCATTTAAATTTTGCCCCATTAAATTGCTCACCATACTATTGGCTGTTGCACCAAAAGCCCAGGTAAAGCAACCAAAGAAACCAAAAATATTGCGCATGGTATTAGACACGGCTAAATCTCTTGCGCCATGGTGTTCAATTAAAATATAAAAGAATTCCCAGCTAATAATACTAATAGCATATTGAACAATAATAGGGCTTGAAATTTTTAAAATGAGTTTGCAGTTGATCCAATCAAAAGCCCAGTATTTAAAAAGTTGAAACTGTTTGCTTATTCCTTTTACATGAATTAGAATAAATAAAACAGCGAGTCCTGCAAACTCAGAAATAATGGAAGCATAAGCCGCACCATTAAAACCTAGGTTGGGTAAACCAAATTTGCCATAAATAAAACCGTAATCAAAAAAGATATTGGTAACTGCTTCGGTGGCGGTACCAATAATGAGGTACCTCGTTTGATTGGTACCCACTAGTAATGCATTACGCATTTGATATACAAATAATAGGGGAAGGCCTACAATTCTGATATTTAAAAAGCTCACTGCTTTATCTATAAGTAACGGATCGTGCAGCGCAAATTTAAATAAACTAGGCACTACAAGCCAAGTTAATATAATGCCAACAAATGAAAATGCAAGCGCTATTCGAATGCCTTGCGAAAACAAGTTGCCAATTTCTGAAATATTATTTTCACCGGCCCTTCGTGAAATTAGCGACTGTAATCCATTGTTAAGCCCTTGGCCAATAACTGCAAAAATTAAGTAAAACACCCCGGTTATCCCAGCTAGTCCTAAGGCTTCTTGACCCAGTCCACCCAAAAAGATGTTATTGGTAATAAAGTTTATTTGGGGTACCAATATGGAGGCACTGATGGGAAGCGCAATCGCTAATATTTGCTTATGAGAGCTGTTTACCTGTAAATTAGACGTGTTTGAGCTGCTAGACATAGGATTTGCAAATCTACTATATAATAGTGTGTTCAAATCACCTTCTTTTTTTATATTATTGCACATAAATACGCAGTTCAAATCAATGGCTATTCAAAAAACATATTCTTTTTATGGGGATGCTTCGGTTCCTTTAACATCAACTGCCGAATTATTGCAATTTGATATTGCCAATGATCATATTGCGTGTTCACTCATAAATATGGGTAACCAAGCAATACAATCTTTTGAATTTTTTGAATGGGAGACAAGTGCCGGTGCACAAGACAACAACTGGGAATCTATTTTTTCTGAAGCAGCTGCTGCGTCAAATCTTTTACAAAAGCCAGTAAGTGCAGTTCAGGTTTTTATTAATAGAGCAGAAGCAGTAATTGTACCGATCGAAAAATTTAATACCGAAGCAGCCAACGATTATTTACAATTATTATTTGGACCTGCTGTTCTGGCAATACTCAAACACGAAAAAATAAAAAATACGCCATCACTTATTAATTGTTACCGTATACCCAATCGTTTACTCGATGTTTTAAATACTAGGTATCCGCTTCATCAATTAGCGCATGCCTATACACCAAACATTACTGGTCTTTATGCCGAAGCTGTTTCTGATAAACCTATGCTAAAACTTCAGTTTTATAAAAATCATTTTATCGCAAGTTTGTTTGTGTCAAGTACACTTCAATTCATACAAAGTTTTTCTTTTACCAGTACCGAAGATATCTGTTACCATCTTTTACATATGAATGCAGCGCACCAAATTGATGCATCTAGTATTAAAGTTAATATGATGGGCTTTATAGATGCGCGTTCTGCGGCGGCTGTTTGTATCGAACAAGTTTATCCGCTGGTAGAATATAAAAAGCCGCGTCAAGAAAAAGTATTATCTGCCATGTTTGAAGCACAAACTTCCCATTATTTTACTGCCTTTTTGAAGCCATTAGCATGAGGATAATTTCAGGTAAATATGGTGGACGCCGCATTAGTCCACCCACCAATATGCCACACACGAGGCCAACCACAGATATTGCAAAAGAAGGACTCTTTAATATTTTGCAAAGTAGAATGTCTTTTGATGAAATTGAAACCCTCGATTTATTTAGCGGCACGGGTTGTATCAGTTACGAACTTGCATCTAGGGGAGCGGCAAAACTTACCATTATAGAAAAAGATCCCATTATGCAGGGGTTTATCCAAAAAAATATTGCTTTATTAAATATTGAGGGTACACAAGTATTAAAACTTGATGTGTTTTCGTATTTAAATAGTTGTACCAGCACTTACGATTTTATTTTTGCTGGCCCGCCATATGCACTTGGTACCATCGATGAACTGCCTAAAATTATGGCAGCTAAAAAACTTATTAAGCCGGGTGGTTTTTTTGTGTTAGAACATACGCCTCGTAACGATTATAAAAATTTTGAAGGGTACTCTTTTCAGCGTAATTACGGTACTACTATTTTTTCATTTTTTGTTGCAACATAGTATACTATGAACAAGCAAATATTAAGAGAACTATACAAAAATAAACGCCAAAATTTATCTAGTAAAACGCGTTTGCAGTTTGATGATTTAATGCTAATACAGTTTCAGAAATTTGATTTTTCGGCCAGCAGCACATTACTCACTTACTGGCCTATGCCGAGTCAATCCGAGCCCAACACGCATTTATTTTCGGGGTATCTCCGTCATATGGTTCCTGGACTTACAATTGCTTACCCGGTAATGGATCCGGATGCACATCAATTTACAGCGCATCAAATTGATGAAGACACGGTGTATAAGCCAGGTAAATTTGGTGTCCTTGAGCCCGATGCTCCAAATCCATTAGATCCGGAATCCATTGATTTAGTATTTGTTCCACTTTTAGTTGCTGATGCAGAAGGCTATAGAGTTGGTTATGGGAAAGGTTATTACGACCGCTTTTTAGCTACCTGCAATGCGGGGGTGATTACCATGGGTTTTTCCTATTTTGACCCCATCGAGCAAATAGCAGATACAGACCAATTTGACGTACCTTTGCACTACCTCATTACGCCGAGTCGCATCTATGAATTTTAATACCATTTTTCTTACTTCCTTTCGTGTTTTATTATTGCCCCTTGCTGTATTGTATGGGGCATTTATTAAAATACGCAATTGGATGTTTGATAAACAGTATTTGAGTGCTGCTCGTTTCAATTTTCCACTCATTTGCGTGGGCAATTTAGCAGTTGGCGGTACGGGTAAATCACCCATGGTTGAGTATTTATTAGGGCTATTACATACCCGTTATAAAGTAGCCACGGTTAGTAGAGGTTATAAAAGAAAAACAAAAGGATATGTTTTAGCAGGCGCCACTACAACAGCACTTGAAATAGGCGATGAGCCCATGCTCTTCCATCAAAAATTTCCATCGGTGCCCGTTGCTGTTGGTGAAGAAAGATTGGATGCCATTCCGCAATTACTCCACGACAACAAAGATTTACAAGCCATTATTTTAGACGATGCTTTTCAGCACAGATCGGTGCAAGCGGGTTTTAATATTTTACTCACCGAGTTTGGCAATACCTATAATCATGATTTCTTTTTGCCTACCGGCGATTTAAGAGACGAAAGAGGTTCTGCAACTAGGGCGCAGGTTATTATTGTTACCAAATGTCCACCTGATTTATCCGAAGAAAAGCGTCAAAAAATAATCAAAGCATTACACCCAAATAACAATCAGCAAGTATTTTTTACCTGCATTGAGTATGAAACTCCGTATCATATTTTGGATGCAACAAACAAACGACCTATCACAAATCAGGATGAAGTATTACTCATGTGCGGTATTGCCAATCCAAAGCCACTTAAACATTATTTACACGAGCAGGCAAGAACCTATTACCAACAAGATTACGCAGATCATCATATTTTTTCGATCGATGATTTACAAGATGTAGTGCGTCAATACGATAGCATTGCAGCGAAACATAAATTTATTATCACCACAGAAAAAGATGCGGTACGACTTACTAAATTCCAAGAAGAATTAAAGTCGCTGCCTTTTTATGTGTTACCCATCAAACACTCTTTTTTATTTGACGAAGGCCCTCATTTTGACGAGTTGATCCTTTCATTTATCAATGGGTTTAACACCAACATGCAACATGAGTAAAGCAAAAAAGTCAAAACAAAAAAAGACAGCAAAGCCCATTGTGGTTGCTACTTTAAAAGGTAAAATAGATATCACGCGTTCTGGCATGGGCTACGTTATTGTAGACAACAATGCCATTGATATTATGGTAAAGCCGATGGATATGGGCAACGCACTGCATGGTGATACCGTGCGTGTAAAAATTACCCGCGAAAATGGTCGTACCGGTAAAAAAGAGGGGAGGGTTGTAGAAGTCTTAGAACGCCGTCAAACCGAATTTATAGGGCATATTCAGCTCTCCGATAAGTTTGCATTTTTTGTGCCAGATACCGATAAGCCCATGCCAGATATTTTTATTCCGCTCCAGTTTTTAAATGGCGCAAAAAATAAAGACAGGGTATCTGCAAAACTTGTAAAATGGGACAAAGACGATAAAAAACCAGTAGGTGAAGTAACCGCGGTGATGGCTCCCGAAGATGAAAATGACGCAGCTATGAAGGAGCTCTTGGCGCAGGCAGGTTTCCCATTATTTTTCCCGCAAGACGTGTTAGAAGCAGCGGAAGCATTACCTGTTGTATTAGATGAAGCAGAAATTGCAAAACGAAGAGATTGCCGCGATATCAAAACATTTACCATTGACCCGGTCGATGCTAAAGATTTTGATGATGCACTTTCTATTCGAAAATTACCAAGTGGCCTATACGAAATTGGGGTGCATATTGCCGACGTTAGTTACTACGTGTTACCAGATACCGATTTAGACGCCGAAGCTTATAAGCGCGCAACGTCTGTGTATTTGCCTGACCGTGTTAACCCCATGTTACCTGAAAAAATTTCAAACGAATTGTGTTCGTTACGCCCCAACGAAGACAAATTTACTTTTTCTGCCATTTTTCAAATTAACGACGAAGCGCAGGTAAAACAGTATTGGCTAGGCCGAACGGTTACACATTCAGACAAGCGCTATGCCTACGAAGATGTGCAAACCATTATTGATACCAAAGAAGGTGAAAATGTAGAAGATATTTTACTGCTTCATAGCCTTGCACAAAAATTAAGGCAGGCCAGATTTAAAAATGGTGCGATAAATTTTTCTTCTCAAGAAGTGCGTTTTACACTGGATGAAAATGCAAAACCTATTGGGATTACCATCAAAGAAAGTAAACCGGCGCATCAATTGATTGAGGAGTTTATGCTGCTGGCCAATAAAACGGTGGCCGAAAACATTTCAAAAATTCAAATTAATAAACAAGCACTTCCTTTTCCATATCGTATACACGACCAACCAGATCCAGAAAAACTGGCGCCGTTTGTGCAGTACGCAAAAAAATATGGACATGGTTTTGATGCTAGTACACCACAAAAAATCTCTGCAAGTTTTAATCAACTACTAGAAGATGCAAAGGGTAAACCGGAGCAACATGTGCTCGAGCAATTAGGTATTAGAACCATGGCTAAAGCCGTATATTCGACACAAAATATTGGTCACTACGGATTAGCCTTTGATTTTTATTGTCATTTTACTTCTCCCATTCGTAGATACCCTGATGTACTCGTACACCGCGTACTTCAAACTGTGTTAGATAACAAGCCCGTTTCAGATAAAAAAATGGAAGAAAAATGTAAGCATAGTTCCGATAGAGAACGTGCTGCCATGGAGTGTGAAAGAGCTTCCAATAAGTACAAGCAAGTGGAGTTTATGCTTGACTATATTGGGGATACTTTTGAGGGTGTGGTAAGTGGTGTTTCTAGCTTTGGATTTTGGGTAGAAACAGTGGCCCATAAATGTGAGGGTTTGGTATCCATTGTTGGGCTCTCCGAATTTGACGATTTTAGGCACATAGAATCTGATTATAGCCTTGTAGGCAAAAGGAGTGGACGCGCCTTTAAGATGGGCGATAAAGTGTTTATAAAGGTCGTTGCGGCCAATTTAGACAAGCGTCAGCTAGATTATGAATGGGTTCAGGTTCCATAGTCCATTTTAGCCCCATCATTTACCTACATTTTGTGTGTAAAATTGTGGATAAAACACCCTTTTTTTGAGGTTCATTTTAGTTTATTTACGTGTTTAAAAAAGTATCTTCGTAAGCCACGGATAATGTGGTTTAAACTCTTGATGCAGATACGTTTATAGACTAGATATTATGGAAGAAAATTTGATCCCAGAACAAACCTCCGACAACGACCGTATTATACAGGTTAATATCGAAGAACAAATGAAAACAGCGTACATCGATTACTCGATGTCTGTGATTGTTGGACGTGCGTTACCTGATGCACGTGACGGTTTCAAACCTGTTCACCGTAGGGTGTTGTTTGCCATGAATGAGCTTGGCAATAATTTCAACAAGCCTTATAAAAAATCTGCGCGTATAGTAGGGGAAGTAATGGGTAAATTTCACCCACACGGTGATGCATCCATATACGACACCCTTGTTCGTATGGCACAAGATTGGACCATGCGTTATACGCTGGTAGATGGTCAGGGTAACTTTGGTAACCAAGATGGTGATCCACCAGCTGCTATGCGTTACACAGAGGCGCGTCTTCAAAAAATTGCAGAAGCCATGCTTGACGATATCGAAAAAGATACCGTTGATTTTCAACTCAATTTTGATGATTCTTTAAAAGAACCTACTGTTTTACCTACGCGTATTCCGCAGTTATTGGTAAATGGTTCTTCTGGCATTGCAGTTGGTATGGCTACCAATATGATGCCGCACAATTTAAGTGAGGTCATTGATGGTTGCGTTGCATACGTAGACAATAGAGATATTACGGTAGAAGAATTAATAGCTTATGTTAAAGCACCCGATTTTCCTACAGGTGGCGTAATTTTTGGTATGGAGGGTGTAAAGCAAGGATTACTCACTGGTAGAGGCAGGGTAGTGTTACGTGGTAAATGCCAAGTAGACACCAAACAAAGTGGTCGTGAGCAAATCGTTATTACAGAGGTTCCTTACCAAGTCAATCGTGACAATCTAACGGACCGAATTGGTCAACTGGTTAATGATAAAACCATCGAAGGAATTTCTAACGTTAACAACGAAAGTAACAAGCGTGAAGGAACACGTATTGTACTTGATTTAAAACGTGATGCAGTTGCACAGGTTGTAATCAATCAACTTTATAAATTTACCGAACTTCAAACTAGCTATGGCGTTAACAACGTTGCCTTAACAAAAGGCAAACCTAAAATCATGAACCTCCGCGATCTAATTGTAGAGTTCGTAGACTTTAGAATGGATGTTGTCATTAGACGAGCAAAGTTTGAATTAAGAAAAGCAGAAGAACGTGCGCACATTTTAGAAGGTTATTTAAAAGCACTTGATCATTTAGATGAAGTGATTGCACTTATTAGAGCGAGCCGCACACCCGACGAAGCAAAAGATACTTTAATTGCTCGTAGTAAAGAGGAACGATGGTTACTCAAACAGGAAATGTTTGATGAAGTAACCAGTCAGTTATACAAACAAGAAAACGGTTTATCTGAAGCCCAAGCAAAAGCAATATTGGAACTTCGTTTACAGCGTTTAACGGGTATGGAGCGTGATAAAATTATTGAAGAATTCAATGGTTTAATCAACACCATCAAAGGCTTAAAGGAATTACTTGCTTCCGAAGATTTACGTTTTGCACTTATCAGAACCGAATTACTAGAAGTAAAAGAAAAATTTGGTGATGCACGTAAAAGTGAAATACAATACCTCGCAGATGAAATGCGCATCGAAGATTTAATTGAAGATGAAGATGTGGTGATCACCATTTCTCATTTAGGTTATATCAAGCGTACCTCTGCAACCGAGTACCGTCAACAAAGACGTGGCGGTAGGGGTGCTGTAGGTTCAAAAACCAGAGAGGAAGATTATGTAGAACATTTATTTGTTGCGTCTACGCACGATACCATGATGTTCTTTACCGAAAAGGGTAGATGTTTCTGGCTGCGTGTTTATGAAATTCCTGAAGGTGAAAAACAATCTAAAGGACGCGCTATTCAAAATCTCATTCAAATTCCGCCAGACGATAAAGTAAAAGCAATTATTGAGGTTAAGAAATTAGCGGATAAAGATTTTGTACAAAATCATTACATCATTTTGTGTACCAAAAAAGGGATCATCAAAAAAACTTCACTCGAAGATTTTAGTAGACCTAGAGCAAATGGTGTTAATGCCATTACCATCAATGAAGGTGACGAATTACTAGAAGCCCGCATGACGGATGGTGCTTCAGAAATTATGTTGGCTTTAAAATCTGGTCGTGCTATCAGGTTTGAAGAAGTTAAAGTACGTGCAACTGGACGTGGCGCCATTGGTGTAACGGGTATTGAAGTTGACGACGAAAAAGATGAAGTAGTAGGTATGATTTGTGTAAACAAAGAAGATACTACCCGTACTATATTGGTTGTGAGTGAAAAAGGATATGGTAAGCGTACACCAATAGATGAGTACCGTATTACCAATAGGGGCGGTAAGGGTGTCAAAACCATTAACGTTACCGATAAAACCGGAAGCCTCGTAGGTATTTTATACGTAACCGAAAAAGAAGATTTGATCATCACTTGTAAATCTGGTGTAACTATTCGTACCGGCATTCAAGATATTAGAGAGGCGGGAAGAGCAACGCAAGGTGTAAAACTCATCAGAATTGATGAAGGTGATGAAATTGCTGCTATTTCTCAAATTGAAGAGTCTGATGAAGATATCGTTGTTGAAGGCATTGAAGGTATTGAAGGGGCAGATGCTGAAAATAATGTTGATGCTACTTCTGATGCTTCATCAACACAATCTGGCCCAGATGATGCTGCCAATGATGTTCAAGGTGAATCCGATAATACTGTAACTAACTAAATTATTTAATAATAAAACTCCCTTTATGAAGAAGATTTTATTACTGCTCATGTTTGCTGTTGCTGCTCAAATGGCTAGCGCGCAAGATTTCAAAAAACTAAAGATTGCCATTGGCATCATGAAATGGGAAGATGCTAAAACTGAGGTTGATAAATTAGCTAATGACCCAAAATCTCAATCTAATCCAGAATTTTTTTATTACCAAGCAAGGGTATATGCTGTTTTATTTAAAGAAACAGCGCTACGTACAAAATATCCAAACGCTGGAGTTGTTGCCGCTGCTGCTTTAGATAAGTATGGTAGCTTGGATGCTGGCTTTACAAAAATTAAAGATTTAGGTGGTTCAGAGCCATACTTTGATATGTATTCGGCTTACTTCCAGTTGGGTGTAAGTATATTTAACGAAAAATCTTGGTTACCTGCTGCCGAAAATTTTATTAAAGCCATTAATTATATAGATGTCATTATCACAAATAAATGGGCTGCATCTTCTTCCATTACAATGGATACAACTTCATTGTTATATACCGGTTATTCATTTCAGAATGCAGGTCAAATGGATAATGCTGCTAAATACTATGGCAGACTTGCAGACAGTAAAGTAAACGAGCCATTGTATCTAGATTTATACCGTTTTTTAGTACAACATTATACCAAGGTAAAAAATGAACCAGCTTTTTTTAAATATTTAGGCTATGGTAAAGAATTATATCCTAAAGAAGCATGGGACGAATATGAAGTTGATTTTATTGATGCCAATTATGATTTAGCTAAAAAAACAACTTTTTATGATACTGAAGATGCTGCCGGAAAATTAAATGAGCAAAAATATTTGCAGTTTGGTGAATTGTTTATCAATGTAAAAAACAAGGAAAAAGATTTAGACAGTGCTTCTCTATCTAAGTATTCTTTAAAAGCAGCAGATGCATTTAAAAAAGCCTATCAAATAAACAATAGCAATGCACTTGCTATTTTTAACGTAGGTGTCATTTACTATAATATTTTTGGTGAATATGATGATAGAGTAGGTGTAAACATTCGTTCTTTGCGTGGTATCAGTGCTGGAATCGAAGATGAATTTGCTGCAAAAAAAGCGGCCGCAAAAACACCGCAAGCTAAAGCTGCTGTAAACAAAGCCATTGCAGATAAATTAGCAGTTACGCAGGCGCCAATCAAAGCTGCTAATGCAGCTTTAGAATTTGAGCTTCAAAAAAATATGGATATCGCTATTGAATCAATTGATAAAGCATATTCCATCTTAAAAGATAAAGACACTAAATCAAGAACAGAAAATAACGTTCTTAGTAAAAGTGTAGACTTTTTAGCAAATATGTATACTATTAAGCGTGATAAATTTAGAGGAAAAGATACGAAGCAGTATGATTTTTACGATGCTAAGTTTAAAGAATTTGATATCTTACATGGTAAGTTTGGCAACTAATTGTAAATTTAGTTAAACGGTAAAAATTTATCGTGTTGAATGGATTGAATAATAGGGGGCTTTGCGTTCAATTTTTCGCCATTCAACACTTTTTCATAGAGTCGTAAATAAGACGACGTCATTTGAATATGTGTAAAGTTTTCCATCACATATTCGTGACAAGTTTTTCTATTAAAATCATGTACACATGCAACAGCATCCGCTAACCTTGATGCTGTTGTTGTTAAATAACCAACCTCAGCAGTAACAATTTCTGGTAAAGAACCATAGGGTGTTCCAAACACCGGACAGCCAAAATATAAACTTTCTATAAGGGCAAGTCCAAAAGGTTCATGCCAACGTACTGGAAAAATTAGCCCCTTCGAATATTTGATAATTTCATTTTTTTGTGGGCCACCTTGCAAACCATCAAATCTAACATGGGTATCAAATGTTAGTCGAATACCCTGATTAAAATTAAAACGAACACCACCAATCACCCTCAGTTTTTGATGGGCTAGTTTAGTCGTTTTTATTGCACCTGTTACGTTTTTTACTCGCCATGCAGCGTCACCTAAAAAGTGGAAATAGTTTTTGACAGCGTCTTTATGTAAAATAGGTGCTCCATAATCCTGAGGGTCAATCCCGTTGTGTACATAACAATCTGACCCAAAACGGACTGCATGATTTTTTGAAACAAACACCGTATTCTGGTCTAATTCTAAGGCATGGTTCAAATTTCCGTGCATGGTTTGAATATAGGGGACTTTTGGAATTTCATTTACGTGATGGTTTAAATGCACCACATCAATACCGTCTGGAATTAGACTATTAAATGGAACCGATTCGTTGTATGTATATACGTTTGCAAATTCGCAACTAGATCCTTGAGCTACCAAATACGAAACTTGATGGCCGGCTTGAACCAGTGCTTTGCCAAGCCACCATATTACTCTTTCGGTTCCTCCGTATTTGTGAACTGGGATAGAAGTATTATTTACAATCAAAATATGCATGCGCAATATTAAGGCATTTAAATGTGCAGCAATAGACTAGAAGCTTTGTTTGTTCAAACTATCTATTTAACATAATATTAATTATAGGATAAGTTATAAGGTCTAAATCAGAGATATATAGTCAAAATTGGTGTATCAATGGCTAATCTACTTTGTGGCTAGATTAGTTATATTTGATACTCATTATACCCTAACATAATTTACCTCCATGTTACAAAGACGCAAATTTTTAGAACTCAGTTCTCTTGGTTTATCGGCACTTACATTTTCTGGTTTCGCACCAAAATCTAGCAATCTTGTTGGTCAAAAGCCCATTGTAATTTCTACCTGGGGCGAAGGCATTCATGCCAATAAAGCTGCTTGGGCTGTTTTAAGAAATGGTGGCCGAGCGCTTGATGCTGTTGAGCAAGGTGTAATGGTTACGGAAAATAGCCAAAACTGCTGTGTGGGTCTTGGCGCCAATCCAGACCGGGATGGTTATGTTACCCTCGACGCCTGTATTATGGACGAATTTGCCAATTGTGGATCTGTAGCATTTTTGGAGCGTATTAAACATCCGATATCTGTGGCTAGACGTGTAATGGAAAAAACCCCCCACGTAATGCTAGTTGGCTCTGGTGCGCAACAATTTGCTGTAGCTGAAGGATTTCCATTAGAATCTGAAAAATTATCACCAGACGCAGAGCGTTCTTATAGAAAGTGGCTCGAAAAAAGTGAATACAAGCCTGTTATCAATATTGAAAATTCGGGCACTAATTTAAAATCTCAAACGGCATTTGCGCCTAATAAACTAGAAAATGGCAATTGGAACCATGATACTATTGGTATGGTGGCTTTAGACGCTAATGGCAATTTAAGTGGTAGTTGTACCACGTCTGGGATGGGTTTTAAAATGCGTGGACGCCTTGGTGATTCTCCCATTATTGGTGCCGGTTTATTTGTAGACAATGAAGTTGGCGCTGCAACCGCAACGGGTCAGGGCGAAGATGTTATTCGTATTTGTGGATCGCATTTAGTGGTCGAACTCATGCGCATGGGACATTCTCCAGAAGAAGCTTGTAAAAAAGCGGTAGAACGCATTATAAAAATTAAAGGTGATAAAGCGCGTGATATTCAAGTAGGATTTATTGCGATTAATAAGCGTGGTGAATATGGGGGCTATTGCATTCAAAAAGGTTTCAACTTTGCTGTTTGTACTGCAGATGACAGTAATGTTTTGGTGATAGGAAAATATATACTTTAATTTTACGCGTACAAATTTTGATAGCATGCTTGAGGTAGCAGTTTTTAATATTGAATCGGCAATACTAGCGCAGGCCGCTGGTGCCAACCGTTTAGAGCTTTGTGAAAATCCAAACGAGGGAGGTACTACCCCATCTTATGGAACGCTAAGCGTTGTTGCTAAAACAATTTCTATTCCTGTATTTCCTATAATAAGACCCCGAGGTGGCGATTTTTTATACACGGACGCGGAGTTTGAAGTAATGAAAAATGACATTCGCATTTGTAAAGAACTAGGTTTTGCTGGTGTTGTTATAGGTTTATTATTGCCTGACGGAAGTATCGATATAAAGCGAACCAAAGAGCTCGTACACCTTGCTGAACCTATGGCTGTTACCTTTCACAGAGCATTTGACAGGTGCAATGATCCAATAAAAGGCGTACATGATATTATTGAAACGGGGTGTAAAAGAATTTTAACGAGTGGTCAAGTACCCAGTGCGCCAAATGCACTAGAACTTCTACAAATACTTGTAAAAGAAGCCGGTGATCAAATCTTTATTATGCCAGGTAGTGGCGTAAGAGGCAATAATATTGCAACTATTAAACAGGAAACAAAAGCAAAAGAATTTCATTCGTCGACAAGAAAAGTGGTGCCCACTCAAATGCAATTTGTAAAAGAATCGATGCAAGAAAATTTACAAAATATGCTAGTAGATGCAGCAGATATTAAAATTATGCTTGCGGAAATTGCTTAAAAATACCAGAAAATTAATAGAGCATTCTTACTTTAATGGTATCTTTTACTTCTTTTAAAAGTTCCAATGCACGTTTAGATAATTTTGTATCCACATCTAAAACAACGTATCCAATTTCTTCATTGGTTTTTAAATATTGACCAACAATATTTATATTGTTTTTTGATAATGCTGTATTAATAGCGCTTAGTACACCTGGTACATTGTTATGCATATGTAAAATACGGTGCGCACCTTCTACAGGTGGTAATGCAATGGATGGAACAGAATGTGAACCATTGGTGATACCACGTTCAAGGTATTGAAACAATTTGATGCTTACGTCTTCTCCAATATTTTGTTGCGCTTCTTCGGTGGATCCACCAATATGTGGTGTTAATATAACGTTGGATAAACCTTGTAATGGTGTGGTAAACGCATCTCCATTTTTTTCTGGCTCTACCGGAAATACATCGATACCAGCACCACCAATATGCCCGTCTTTAATGGCTTCTGCTAAGGCTTTTAAGTCTACCACTTCTCCCCTTGCATAGTTTAATAATAAGGCACCTTTCTTAAAATATTTAAGGTTTGTTTTATTGATTAAATTTTTTGTTTGAGTAGTTTCAGGAACATGGAGTGAAACGATATCTGATGTGCTTAATAATTCTTTTAAATTTTTTGCAGGTACTGCATTGCCTAATGGAAGTTTTGTTTCGGTGTCATAAAACATCACTTTCATACCAATCGCTTCTGCAAGCACACTTACTTGTGATCCAATATTTCCGTAACCTACAAGACCGATCGTTTTACCACGTAATTCAAAACTGCCTTTGGCTTCTTTCATCCAAATACCATTTTGTGCAGCAATATTTTTATCTGAAATTCTACGAATGAGCATTACTGAAATCCCAATAACCAGTTCCGCTACACTTCTTGTATTACTATAAGGAGCATTAAAAACAACCACACCTTTTTTAGAAGCCGCTTTAATATCTACTTGATTAACACCTATGCAAAAACATCCAATGGCTTGTAATTTTTTTGCAGCAGCTAAAACTTTAGGAGTGATTTGTGTTTTAGAGCGAATCCCAATTAAGTGAACGTCTTTGATTTCTTTGATTAATTCATCTTCACTAAGTGCGCCAACAATTTTTTTAACATTGGCATAGCCATTTTGCTTAAATTGTTGAACCGCTTTTTCACTAATATTTTCTAAAAATAAAATATTAATTTTTTCTTTAGGGAAACTGGTTAATGCTTGCTTGCTCATATTTGCAAATTTAAGCAATTGTGTGTAGAAAGTTTAGTTTGAGTAACAGTTATTCACTTTTGTCTCCTGAATGCTATATTGTAATATTTTAGCATACCGTTAAAACTAACATATGGTTGCTAAATATCTTTACGCTATTTTTTTCTTCTTTATGCTACTTGCTTGTGGTGCTAAGCCAAAGCCTGATCCAACATCGAGTTATAACTTTTCAGTAATTGATACCTCTGCCAAAGAAAAATATGAGGATCAAATAAGGGAGTCTTACCAAGCAATACTTGGAAAGACCGGATTTAGTGGCTCAATTATTGTGGCTAAAAATGGCGAAATATTATTTGAGGACTACCAAGGTTACTACGATATAAAGTCTAAAACTCCGATTACAGCCACTACCCCATTTCATATTGCTTCTACCTCTAAAACCTTTACGGCCATGGCTATTTTAAAGCTATGGGAAGAAGGAAAAATTGATCTAGAAAAGCCAGTCTACACCTATTTAACCGGCTTTCCTTATCCCAATATTACGGTACGTATGCTCCTTAACCATCGCAGTGGCTTAAACAATTATGTCTATTTTATGGTGGATAAGGAGGTCAGGGAAATTAAAGTAAAGGGGAAAAGAGGAAAATGGACTACAAAACAGCAGACCATAAAACTACCTGTGATTGTTAAGCAAGGGTTTATAAATAACCATGACATGCTTGATTTTATGATCAAATACAAACCCAAGGTTATTTTTAGCGCTAACAAAAGCTTTAGTTATTCAAATACCAATTTTGCTTTATTGGCACTTATCATAGAAAAGTTAACTGGTAAAGACTACCCAACCTATATAAAGGATGTTATTTTTAAACCTTTGGGAATGAAAAATAGCTATGTTTTTTCTGAGAAAAATGTAGGTCATTACCAACCTTCTTATTATGCGAATGATAATCCATATGTACTTGAAAAATTTGATTGTATATATGGCGATAAAAACATATATACAACTGTTCGGGAATTGTTATTATGGGATAAAGCTTTGTATCAAGGATCATTTATAAAACAATCTACGCTCCAAATGGCTTTTGAACCTAATAGTAATGATAAGCCTTCTATCCATAATTACGGGTTAGGATGGAGAATGATAATTAAGCCAGACCAGAAACTTATTTACCACAACGGATGGTGGCATGGTAATAATGCTGTTTTTACTCGATTTATCAATGATACCGCAACTATTATCGTATTAGGTAATAAATTCAATCGTAATATCTACAAAGCCAAGAATATAGCGGCTTCCTTTCTAACCGGCTTTGATTCAACATCAATTGCCGAATAATACCCAATGGTACCTAAAAACTTTATATAGGACGCCTTAATTTGGTTGATTTTAAGCCAATTACCCTTATTTTTGCAGACTTTTAAATCTAATTTTTTACTAGATCCAATCGATTATGAACAACATGTTGTTTTATGCCGTTCCGGCGATGGGACTTATTGGTCTCCTTTACACACTCGTTAAATTTTTATGGGTATCTAAGCAAGATGCTGGTAACCCAAGAATGAAAGAAATTAGTGACTACATTGCTGAAGGTGCTATGGCATTCTTAAAGGCAGAATGGAAGATCCTAGGTTATTTTGTTGTGATTGTAGCCTTATTACTTGGTTTCATGGCAAATACCAATGAGTCTAGCCATTGGAGTATTGCAATCTCTTTTGTAATTGGTGCAGTATTTAGTGCAACTGCTGGATACATTGGTATGAAAGTTGCTACTAAAGCAAACGTTCGTACAGCAGAAGCTGCAAAAACTAGTTTATCACGTGCTTTAAAAGTATCTTTTACAGGTGGTTCTGTTATGGGCTTAGGCGTATCTGGTTTAGCTGTTTTAGGTTTAGGTGGTTTATTTTTAATTATCAAACATTTCTTCTCTCCAACTGGTGATGCAGAAGGTATGTTACGTACCATAGAAATTTTAACTGGGTTCTCTTTAGGTGCTGAGTCTATCGCTTTATTTGCGCGTGTAGGTGGTGGTATTTATACCAAAGCTGCAGACGTTGGAGCAGATTTAGTTGGTAAAGTAGAAGCAGGTATCCCTGAAGATGATCCTCGTAACCCTGCTACTATTGCAGATAACGTTGGTGACAACGTAGGTGACGTTGCTGGTATGGGTGCCGATTTATTTGGTTCTTATGTTGCAACAGTATTAGCTACCATGGTACTCGGTCAAGAAGTTACTGGTGCAAATAAATCACCCTTAGTGGATGCTTTTGGTGGTTTATCTCCTATTTTATTACCTATGTTAATTGCTGGTCTTGGAATTATTATATCAATCATCGGTACCCTATTTGTAAGAATTAGTGATAAAGCTGGTTTAAACACCGCTACTGTGCAAAATGCACTCAACATGGGTAACTATGGTTCTATGGTGTTAACTGCAGTTGTATGTTATTTTTTAGTAGGCAATGTATTACCTGAAACCATGTATTTACGTGGATTAGAATTTACTAGAAACGGCGTCATTGGTGCGATTGGTGTTGGATTAATAGTGGGTGTGTTAATGAGTATCATTACTGAATATTACACTGCTATGGGTAAGCGTCCGGTATTAAGTATTATCAAACAATCTAGCACAGGACACGCAACCAATATTATTGGCGGATTAGCAATTGGTATGGAATCTACATTCTTACCAATTTTAGTTTTAGCTGCTGGTATTTTTGGTTCATTCTATTGTGCAGGTTTGTATGGTGTGGCAATTGCTGCTGCAGGTATGATGGCTACAACTGGTATGCAATTGGCGATTGATGCATTTGGTCCAATCGCTGATAACGCGGGTGGTATTGCAGAAATGAGTGAACTCCCAGCTGAGGTTCGTGAAAAAACTGATATTTTAGATGCAGTTGGAAATACAACGGCAGCAAGTGGTAAAGGTTTTGCCATTGCTTCTGCAGCGTTAACTTCTTTAGCATTATTTGCTGCGTTTGTGGGTGTTGCAATGCCTAACAATCAACACATCGATATTTATAAAGCGGATGTATTAGCTGCATTATTTGTAGGTGGTATGATTCCTTTCATCTTCTCTTCATTAGCCATTAGAGCGGTGGGTGAAGCTGCCATGGCAATGGTGGAAGAAGTTCGTCGTCAGTTCCGTACGATTCCTGGTATTATGGAAGGCACGGGTAAACCAGAATATGATAAGTGTGTTGCTATCTCTACAGAAGCATCTCTTAAAAAAATGATGTTACCTGGTGCAATCACAATTGTATCTCCATTATTAGTAGGCTTTTTAATTGGCCCAGAAGCTTTAGGTGGTTTCTTGGCGGGTGCTACTGTAAGTGGTGTGTTAATGGGCATATTCCAAAACAACGCAGGTGGTGCTTGGGATAATGCAAAAAAATCTTTTGAAAAAGGGGTTGAAATTAATGGAGAGATGTTCTATAAAAAATCGGAACCACATAAAGCATCTGTAACGGGTGATACGGTGGGAGATCCATTTAAAGATACATCGGGTCCTTCTATGAATATTTTAATTAAATTGATGTCAATTGTTTCTTTAGTAATTGCACCAACACTTGCTAAAATGCATCCCACTTCAAGTGCTAGTGTTTCAAAATCTCAAACTATAGAAATGTCTATAATCAGTACTGATACTTCTAAAGTTATTGCAGATACAGCAAACACAGTTACCATTAGTGCTGACTCAAAATCTTTAGTGCAAGCGTTACAAGAAGATGGGCTAGCGCCAAAAGATAATGTAAATATTCAGATTAAAGATGGTAACATTTCTGTAAATGGCTCTCCGCTTACACCGGCACAAAATGAAAAATACAAAAAATATTTACACACTAAAATGGTAGGTAAAGATTAATTTGTAAAATATATAATGTCAAATCCCTCCTCTTTTGGAAGGATTTTTTTTGTACTATTGTAATTCAAATGTTGGTATGGGAAAATATATAAAGCCTACAGAAAAAGAGTTTGAAATACTTACGGTCCTTTGGCAGGAAGGTGCCGCATCTGTTAAAAAAGTACATGAAACGTTGGCTTCTAAAACGGGCTATACCACTACTTTAAAATTGATGCAAATTATGTTTAAGAAAGGGATCCTAAAAAGAGATACGAATACCAAACAACATATTTATAAAGCAAATTATACTAAGGATCAGGCTAAGGAATGTAAAGTAAAGCAAATATTGCTCGAATTATTTAATGATGATAAATCCTTGCTTATTTCTTATTTATCGGAACAACCTATTACCACAAATTTTTAGGACACCAATCACCGTATTTATTGCCTAGCTGAAATCCAATCAGAATTTCGTGCGTACCCTTACTAACCGTATTTAATGTAGAGGTTTGTAAATCATAAGAGTATCCTATATTGATGCTGTTGTTTATATTAAAACCTACCATGGCTGCATAACCTTCTTTAAAACGGAAAGACCCTCCTACCCAAATTAAATCTTGGTACATGAGTTTTGTATTGATATCTATTCCTATTGGAAGTGGACTAATATATCTAATAAGTGCAGAAGGTAATAAACTTAGATCATCAGATACTTGTAATCTGTAACCAGCACTTAAAAAAATATGTGGTACCAATTTACCTTGTGTTAGGTAAACTTTATTATCTGAAAATGCAACATTTTGAGGAACAATTTGCTGCGCAGAAAGGCCAACAAAATAATTATTTGAATACAGCCAAAGGCCTGCGCTAATGTCTGGCTTAATGGTATTTATAAGTCCACTCGTACCAACTGCAGGGTCAATGGTAGTGGTTCCAAAATTTAGTTTACTGGTGTTTAAACTTAAATTGGTCATTCCTGCAGAAATACCAAATGATAAAGTGGTTTGACCTGCTATGCCTCTGTGGTAAGCATACGTTCCATACGCTGCAAATCTATTGAGCGGTCCAGTTTGATCATTTAAAACGGTAAATCCAACGCCATGATGTGGTTCGGGTGCTTGATAATTTTGCCAATATGCATTTCCCCTAGGATTTTCTCCTGGCGTTCTCATGCTTGTTGGATTTGAAATGCTATATGCTTGTTTTTTTAATGGGCCATGTAATGTCAAGTAAGTGGTTACCGGGGCATCTTGAATACCTTGCCACTGAATGCGATGTGATGTTTTTACATCCCAATAATTTTCTATACCTGCGAGCGCAGGATTGATTAAAAAATTATTTAAAATATACTGTGTATAATACGGACGCTGTTGTGCTTCACCTAAAAAGGGCAGTATACATATAAAACAAATGATGAGCGTCTTTTTCATGTCCACTATTTAATAATCGTAACAGAGCCTGTTATTATTTTTCGTCCATTTCTAGGATTCACAATATAGTAATAAGTCCCTATAGGTAAATCGCTTCCATTGTATTTTCCATCCCATGGTTTATTATACCCCACC
>Ga0114977_10000153_pt1 | contig 44207 bp, 34 predicted proteins | sample S_130805_MF_Meta_FD_87026 | JGI IMG/M metagenome (GOLD analysis project Ga0114977, IMG submission 87026) | Freshwater microbial communities from Lake Simoncouche, Canada to study carbon cycling - S_130805_MF_MetaG | ecosystem: Environmental > Aquatic > Freshwater > Lake | place: Lake...
AATCATTCCACAGAAAAATGCAGTTTCTGCAAGGCGCCCCCCCTATTCACCAATAACAATTGGAAGGTGTTACGCCGGCTGCCATCGGGAATAATTGTCACAAGGGGCCCATCCGCCCTGGATATTCCGACGGAAAAAGGTGCCTTATTTAACAAAGCCCAGATCATCACCCCAAAAACCACAGCAAAAACCGTTACGAATAATATGGTTTTAAATTTTAATACCGTTCTTTTTATGAAGGCTCCTTGTTGCTTAGCGGCGGTGCTGTTAACGCTGTCATAAAAAATTAAATCCTTAGGCCTGCCGAGGGTTTCCATCACACTGTTGCATGCATCGATGCATAGGCCACATCCTATGCACGCCATCTGCAATCCATTCCTTATATCAATCCCCATGGGGCACACCACCACACACTTATGGCAATCTATACAATCGCCAGCAGCCATTACTTTGTCATCTTTATTTATATGCCCCCTTGGTTCGCCGCGCCAAACATGGTAAGTCACCACTGAGGTGTCGTCATCAAGCATCGCCGATTGAAACCTGCCATATGGGCACATATAAATGCATACCTTTTCTTTTGCATATCCAGCAAATATATAAGTTGAAAATGTGAGGCCCAGCAACCACCAGCTGCCATTGGCACTAACCTGCAGGCTAAGCAAATCATGCAAAAGGGTGGGGGCATCATAAAAATAGCAAACCCAACCAAAGGCAAAGGCGAAGCTAACTATAAGCCATGCAATGTGGGTTTTTGCTTTTTTATAGAGCTTATCTCTGTCCATTGGTTTTTTATCAAGCGACATTCTGCTGTTTCTATCGCCTTGAAAATAATGCTCTATTTTATGAAAAATATCGCTAAACACTGTGTGGATGCAGGTGTAGCCACACCACAACCTGCCAAAAATCGAGGTGAAGAAAAAGAGGCCAAGTGCAGCCATAATTAAGGCTCCTGCAAGGTAATAAACCTCATCTGGCCATATTATGATTGAAAATAAATATCCCTTGCGATTTGGCAAGTCTATCATCACGGCTTGGTCAACTGAATCTCCTGCCCTGCTCCAACGCAGCCATGACCCTCCAAAGTAAATGAATAATAATGCCGACAAAACATAATCTTTAGTCTTGCGGTAAAAACCATGAACCGCTTGTGGGTATATCTTATCAAGCATTATTTTATATATCCAGCCTCACGGAAATATTTAGCTGCACCGGCATGCATTGGAGCAGTCTGGCCCTCTGCAATCATTTTTTCTATTGAAAGGTCTTTAAAAACTGGGTTCAGCTTCTTAAAGTAAGAAAGATTGCTGAAAACATCTTTTGTTATCTTATACACCACATCATCACTAATCTCAGAAGTGGTAACCATAGTGGCCTTAACACCAAAAGTCTGCACCGCTTGTGCCACACCTGAATATATCCCGGCATCAATGGTTGCAGAGATATATGCTGCATTTCCTCTCAATAACTTCTGCACATCTTGGTCACTGGATAAGTCTATAATCCTGATCTCGCACATGTCGCTTACTCTTTGCACCATGTTGTTAGGGTGCCCAGCAACCATCACCATCACGTCGATATCTCCATTACACAAAGCATCTGGCTGAGCATTAAGCTCTATCGCTGCAACTGTGGAAAATGATTTATTACTCCAACCTTTTATTCCGTTTATCATCGTCATCATAGCCCTTGACCCTGAACCTTCAGGGCCAAAGTTGACTGATTTATTAACTATGTCATTTAACGACCATATCGGCGAATTTTTCTTCACCACCATGGTCAATGATTCATTATAAAGCGAGAACATAAACCTTAAATCATTCATCACACTCAGGCCATCTTTCTCGTCATCTCCATTATATATCTTCTTCTGCCAATCAGATTGCACCAACGCAAAAGCAACTTCAGCTTTATCCAAGGCTTTTAAGTTATACACAGACCCAGGGGTTGGCTCGGCATCGCAACGTAGGTTGTTGTCTTTTCTGCCTCTATTAATAACCCTGCACACCGACTCTCCTGCAGGGTAATATAACCCTCCAACAGCGCCAGTTGCAATTTTTATCATTTTATCTTCTATATATGGGGGCTGCACAGAATCACCCACCTTCACGTCTGCAACAATGGGTTTATCAGCATCAGATTCTTTTGCCGGCGCTGGGGTGGCAGCTTGTGGGGTAACGCTTGGCGCTGCAGGAAATTGAGGCGCAGGAACGGCAGGCATATCTGGAGCGGCTGGAGCACTTGGTGCAGCCGGAATTGAAACTGATGGCATCGTTGGAATAGTTGTTTCAGGGGCAGCTTGCGGTGTAACGTTCGGCGCTGCAGGAAATTGAGGTGCAGGAACGGCAGGCATATCTGGTGCGGCTGGAGCACTTGGTGCAGCCGGAATTGAAACTGATGGCATCGCTGGAACAGTTGTTTCAGGGGCAGATTGCGGTGTAACACTCGGCGCTGCAGGAAATTGAGGCGCAGGAACGGCAGGCATATCTGGTGCGGCTGGAGCACTTAATGCATCAGGAACTGAAGCCGATGGCATTGCTGGAACAATTGGTTCAGGGGCAGCTTGCGGTGTAACGCTCGGCGCTGCAGGAAATTGAGGTGAAGGAACGGCAGGCATCATCGGAGCGCTTGGTAAAACTGAAGCAGCTGGCTTCACCGTGTTTTCAACAGTCTCTTCTGTGCCTGCAAAACTGTTGACACACAACAGCAATAGACATCCAACTGCTGCAACCTTTTTCAACGAGATAAATTTTTTCATTTAGGATCTCTTAATATAAAATTGTGCTCATAGTTAAAGTGTATCCAGATATCACCTATCTTGCAAGTAAGAGGATGAATTTTTTATTGCATATCTTCTTGTTGCAAATTGGCCAATCGGTAATATTCCCCTCTGAGCTGCATTAAATCTTCATGAGTTCCCTGCTCGACTATGGATCCATTTTTCATAACTGCAATTTTATCAGCATTTCTGATTGTGGATAAGCGATGGGCGATAACCAAAGTGGTGCGATGGCACATTAATTTTTCAGAAGCTGTCTGCACGATCTTTTCATTACCAGAATCCAAGGCTGAAGTGGCCTCATCAAACAACAGGATGCGTGGGTCTTTTAAAAAGGCACGGGCAATAACAAGCCGTTGCTTTTGCCCCGTTGAAAGGCGAACCCCCTTTTCACCAAGATATGAATATAGGCCATCAGGCAACCTTTGCACAAATTCTAAGGCTGCAGCTTGATTTAAGGCGTTTTCCACTTCTGCTATGGTTGCATCAGGCTTGCCGTAAACAACATTATCCCACACCGTTGATGAAAATATTATTGGCTCTTGTGCCACATAAGCAAATTGCGAGCGCAGAGATTGAAGTCCTATATTGTGCAACGAGTTGCTATCAAACAATATCTGCCCTGATTGCACATTATGAAATCTGAGCAGAAGTTGGAACACCGTGCTTTTTCCAGCGCCAGATTCACCAACCAATGCCGTCACCTTGCCTGGCAGAACATCAAGGTTGAACCCATCAAGCGCAGGTCGATCAGGACGACTGGGGTAAAAGAAAGTTATGTTTTGAAAACTTATCTTTCCCCTCGCATCAGGGGAAATGACAAGAGGCACAGAAGAATTCACTATAGTGGGCTTGGTGTTAAGAAATTCCACCAACCTTTCACTTGCGCCCCCTGCCCTTTGCAAATCGCCAACCACATCTGTTAATGCAGTCACAGAACCAGCGCATAAAACGGCAATAAACACAAAGGATGATAATTCACCTGCCGTTAATGTGCCACTTAAAACATCATGGCTGCCCACCCAAAGCACCCAAGCAATTGCACCAAAGGTTAAACTTATAACCAAGGTGATAAGCACTGCTCGTGCTTTAACCCTGTCAGTGGCGGCCAATATGGCATCCACAAGCTTTTCTTGGAATTTTTCATATTCGATTTTTTCATGGGTATAGGCTTGAATTGTTTTAATCCCCATCACCGCCTCTTCTGTAATGGCCGCCACATCAGCGCTTTTTTCTTGTGACAATCTGGCATAGCTGCGCATCTGCTTGCCAAATATGATAATGGGAATCACCACTAAGGGAATCACCAACACAATCAAGGCGAACAGGTGCTTGCTTATCATGCTCAGCATAATAAGCCCGCCAATTAGTGTCACTATATTGCGCATCGCAACTGATATACCGCTGCCTATTATATTCTGCAGCAAGGAAGTGTCACCCACCATGCGTGATATAATCTCCCCAGAGCGATTGCTTTCATAAAAATCTGCTGAAAGGTGTAATATATGTGCAAAAACATCGCGCTTGATATCGGCAACGACCCTCTCCCCAATGGTGGTTATAAGGTAATATCTTGCGCAGGTGGCAGCAGATAATATGGAAACCACACCTAACAATATCAGGAAAGCTTGGTTTAACCCGGCTTGGCTTTTTATAGATAGGCCTTGGTCTATTATCATACGCAAACATTGCCCAATCATTAACACCGAAGATGAAGAAAACATCAGGGCCAACAGCACCAGCACCAGCTTACTTCTATATGGTGATAAATATTTGTTCAGATAAGAAAGGCTGCGAACCTTGCCTTTTGGAATTATGTCAATATTGTTATCTCGGCGCATGGGACTTATCCTCTGTTGATTTTTTCGACTTCTCCTATCCTAACTTCTAGTGCATAACAGCGCAAAGATCAAGAAGAGGATGTTTAAGCCCTAGCGCTTAACCTGTTGCACTCTCTAACGCCAACCCATTAAGCCAACAGCATCGCTTCCAGTTTTCTGATTTGATCTCGTGTTTCGGATGCCTGTTCAAATTCCAATTCAGCAGCAAATTTAAGCATTTGCTTGCGCAATATTGGCAGTTGCTTTTCAATCTGCGCTGTTGTCAATTTCTCGGAGGCATCTTCTTTTGACACCACGCTGTCGAAAAGGTTTTCTATCACCGCCTTGTCGATGGTGATGGGGGTTATGTTATACAACTGGTTATGCTCCTGTTGCAATTTACGCCGGCGCTCTGTTTCTGAAAGCGCCTTTTGCAAGGAATTGGTCATTTTATCAGCATATAATATAACCCGGCCTTCTGTGTTACGTGCAGCTCTGCCTATTGTTTGAATCAATGCCGTTTCAGATCGCAAAAACCCCTCCTTATCGGCATCCAAAATGGCCACCAATGAACATTCTGGTATATCCAGCCCTTCTCGCAACAAGTTAACCCCCACCAGCACATCGTGAATCCCTTTGCGCAGGTCGCGGATGATTTCAACCCTTTCCATGGTTTGAACATCTGAATGAAGATAAACAGCCTTTACCCCAAGTCCTATAAGATATTCAGTGAGGTTTTCAGCCATCTTCTTGGTGAGGGTCGTCGCCAGAACTCTTTGCCCTTTCTTCTTAGCGGAAACGCATTCATTCATCAGGTCATCCACTTGGGTTTCCACAGGCCTTATAATACATATAGGGTCCAGCAACCCTGTGGGACGGATGATTTGCTGGGTGTATTGCTGGTTGGTCCAGGCCAGTTCTATCTTCCCTGGGGTGGCCGAAACAAAAACCGTCTGTGGGCGCATGCCATCCCACTCTTCAAATTTCAATGGCCTGTTATCTAATGCAGAAGGAAGCCTAAAACCATGCTCCACCAGGGTTTGTTTGCGAGCCCTGTCGCCATTATACATCCCACCAACTTGCGGCACGCTCACATGGCTTTCATCAACAAAAAGCAGTGCATCTTTGGGCAGATATTCAAACAAGGTTGGTGGAGCCTGCCCTGGGCCTCTTCCAGAAAGATAGCGTGAATAGTTTTCAATTCCCTTGCAAGATCCTCCTTCCATGATCATCTCCAGATCAAACCTGGTGCGCTGCTCCAAGCGCTGGGCTTCAACCAGTCTGTTGTGATTATTATACCACTCCAATCTTTCAATTAATTCTTGCTTAATAAGCTTTACAGACTGCTCTAAAGTGGGGCGCGGGGTGACATAGTGACTGTTGGCGAATATCGTCACCTCTTCCAGATCTTTAATTTTTTCGCCCGTTAACGAATCGAATTCACTTATCTTTTCTATGTCATCCCCCCAGAACGTCACCCTCCAGGCGCGGTCGTTATAATGGGATGGGAATATGTCTAAATTATCGCCGCGTGCCCTGAATGCACCACGTTTGAAGTCTATATCATTGCGTTGATAGTTTATAGCGATCAACTGCTTCATCGCTTCATTGCGGTTTTTCTTATCACCTTTTTTCAAGGTGAAGGTCATTTGCAAATAAAGCTCTGGCGCCCCAAGGCCATATATGCATGAAACAGAGGCAACCACAATAACATCGCGCCTTTCTAACAGGGCCCTGGTGGCAGAGTGGCGCAACAGGTCGATCTGTTCGTTTATCTGCGAATCTTTTTCTATGAAGAGGTCCTTTTGCGGAACATATGCTTCTGGCTGGTAATAATCGTAATAAGATACGAAATATTCAACAGCATTGTGTGGGAAAAAGCCTTTCATCTCGCTATAAAGCTGCGCAGCCAGGGTTTTGTTATGGGCCATAATGATGGCAGGCCTGGAAAGATTATGGATTATATTGGCCATGGCAAAGGTTTTTCCAGAACCAGTCACCCCCAGCAGAACCTGATCCTTCTTGCCGTCGCGCAGGCCTTTGCATAAGTCAGCCACCGCCTGGGGCTGATCCCCTGCCATTTGATATGATGAGTGCAAAGAAAATAAAGGACTAGTAATTTTAAAACCTTTAATATAATCGTTTTTTATTCTCCGCCAGTCAAGCAAATCAGCTTAGGTTTCTTACCCAAACTTAACCTGCAAGAAGACCCTAATGGCAGCGGTGAATTATTCTCTATATCATGGCCTATGGTTGGCAAAAATAAAACCGGTATAGCCAATTGCTTGGCGAAATTTTTCACAGCAGCGCCGGTTAAGTCTTGCTCGCCTTCTTTAAGAGAAGGCGGGGTTATGCCACCAAAAACAACAGCCTTTGCTGAAGCAAACACACCGGCCTGCAACAACTGATTAAGCATACGATCGATACGATAGCCCTTTTCCCCAACTTCTTCAAGGAAAATGATTTTATCCTTAGCATCGATCTGCCATGCAGTCGCAAGGCTGGTTTGCACTAACGATAAGTTGCCACCAGTTATCGAAGCATTTAGCACTTGAGCCTTTCTGGCAGATTTGTTCAAAGCAATCGGTCTATATTCCACGCTTAATTTCTCGCCAAAAACAATGGGCTTCAATTCATCAAGCAATTTTGGGTTCACCAATAATTGACTGATAACGGGGGCGTGAATGCTGCTCCACCCCCATTTGTTTTCTACAAACAGATGCAGGGCTGTAATATCGCTAAAGCCAAGCAAAAGCTTTGGCTTTTGTGGCTGCGGGATATTACCTAAGAAAGGAATTATTTTGGCCGAGCCATAACCACCTCGAATCGCCCATACAGCTTTGCTTTCCTTGTTGGTCAATGCCTTGATAAGATGCTTAGCCCTGCTTCGTGTGCTATTGGCAGAAAATGGATCTTTTCCTATAACAATCATGTCCGTTGGTATTCTTGCCACCAAGCCTATGCTGGCCAGGCAATGCTTGACCCTTTGATAATATTCATCAGAGTTATCAAGCCCGGCAGAAGCAGGGGCAACAACATCCACAACATCCCCTGGCTTTAAAAATGCCCATGATTTATTTTCGTTCATCCCATTGCCCATCTCAACATCCACAACATCCCCAGCAGCACATCCCGACAAATAAATGCACGCTAGCCACAGGCTCCATTTGTTTACCATTTTTCTCCATTTGTTTACCATTTTCATTTTATTAAATATTCCTCTATCTTACCCGCAACATCTTTAAAATCAAGCTGCCCGAGCTGTTTTAAGGTTGTGAGGCCAGTGGGAGATGTGATGTTTATTTCTATAAGATGCTCATCTATCAAATCAACCCCTGCAAAGAACAAGCCTTTATCCCGCAGCCATGGGCCCAGCTTGCCGCATATCTCCTCTTCTTTAGGTGTCAAAGTGGTGACGAAGGCTGTGCCACCTGCTGCCAGATTGGCCCTTATGTCGCCCACTGCTGGCTTGCGCTGGAAAGCGCCGACAACTTCGCTCCCCAACATAAACACTCGTTTATCGCCCACCACCACCACAGCGGGTAAAAAGCGCTGCAAAACAATATAGCCATATTCAGCAAGCAACTTGCCCACCGCAATTTTCCAATCCTCAGCAGAATCAACCAAGATCACATCCTTCCCGGCATAGCCATACAGCGGCTTCACCACCACCTTTTTATGCTTTGCAATAAATGTATCGGCTTGATTTAAAGAAGAACAAACCATGGTGTCTGGCAGATATTCAGGAAAATTCAACACCGATAATTTCTCCGGCTGATTTATTATAGATATCGGATTATTAAGAACGACGCATTTCCCAAGCAACCGCGCTAAAAGATGGCATGTTGTGATATACTTCATATCAAATGGTGGGTCTTGCCTGATCAACACCAGATCAAAATCTGATAAATCGAGCTTCACCGCTTCTTTCAATGCAAGATAATGATATCCATCATCGCGATAATCTAATGATATATAAGAAACATCAGCCATAACAGATCCATTATGGCTGGTTAAACTTTCCGGGTGATATGTGTATATTTCATGCGAATTCATCTGCAATGCAAAAGCAATGAAGAGGGTGCTGTCCGCCTGCATATTTAATGAAGAAAGGTGGTCTAATTGAATAACAACTTTCATCTAGCTATACTTTATACCATCCAACTCGCCAAGATAGCTGTATATGCTGTAGTAAGAAAGCACCTGCTGTTGCACAGCCTTGCGATATGAAACTTGCGCTTGGAAGAGGTTTGCCTGCTCTTGCAGAACATCCAAAGTTGTTCTTGTTCCCATCTTTGTTTCTTCCCGCACTCCAGCTAATGACTTTTCAGCTGCATCAATCGCTTGCAGCTTAGAAAGAATAACAGAGTTAATGATGGAATAATTGTTCCAAGCAGTGACCGCCCCTGCCTGCACTGCAGTTTCGATTCTAGAAAGGTTATACTTAGCATCTTCCCTTGCTTCTTTACTTCTTTTGATAGCGGTATATTCAGCACCTCTTTGGAATATAGGCATTTCCATAGAAACACTATATGTAACGTTACTTCCATTAACAGTCTTCTGAGGGGCATGAGAACGTTGGATCGCAATAGAAGAATTAATGTTTGGCATCAATTCCGCAGAAGCAACATTCACCGACCTGCTTGCTGCACTGCTGTTGCTGCGGGCAGAAAGAATGGCTGGGTTTTTCTTTTTGGTTGCATGCAAGAATTCGTCCAAACTTTTTGGCAATTTATCTTTATCCAAAACCACTGGTTTAAGATCTGCCGGAGCCTTCATTCCAACAAGATTTTCAAATGAAGCTTCAGCTGCAAGCACTTCAGCATAAGCATTATCTTTCCCTGCAACAGCATCAGCCAAACGAGATTTAGTTTGAGAGATGTCAGTAATTGTGATCTCACCCAATTCAAACTTGGTTTGGTTAAGAGCAATCAGCTCGTTATAAACCTTGACGTTATCTTCATTCAACTGAAATACTTTACGTTTTGTGCTCACATCTTCATAAGCTTGAATGGTGCGAAGCAACACATCATTAACCACCGATCTAAAATCTTCTTTGCTTGCTGCAAGCTTGAATTGCGCAACTTTAACCCCGTGGGTGTCGCCGCCGCCATTAAACAAAGATTGGTTGATATTTATACTGGTGTTAACTGGGTTTGTATTGTTAAAGGATTTACTAGACCGATAGTCCCTATAGTAATTGTGAGTTTTGCCAATCATTGCGCCTGTTGTTATGGATGGCAAGAATTTAGTCAGGGATTCAGTTTTATTAGTTTCTGAAATTTTAACCTTTTGACCCTGCGATTTGATCTCGAAGTTATAACCTTTTGCTGCACTTATGGTTTCAGCCAAAGTCAATGCGTGCCCAACAGATGGTGCGATCACCAAACCAGAAACCACTGAAAGAATAGATAAGGATCTCATGAAATTCCTCTAATAAATTTAAAAGCCTCGCTACTTCTTCAGCTCAGTTAACTGTGCTGGCAAGTCATAGGCCCACTTAGTAATGTTACCTGCTCCTAAGAATACAACTAAATCTTTCGGTTTTGCAATGTTATTTATCATTGATGCAACATTTTCATGGCCTGGCAGATAAATTGCGTCTTGATTGGTGTTATTTTTTATCTTTTCAATCAATGACAATGCATTGACTCCTTCCAATTCTTGTTCACCCGCTGAATAAACATCGCTAACCAATACGTGGTCTGCCACTTGCATAGAGGTGCTAAAATCATCCATAAGAGAAGCCAATCTGCTGTAACGATGGGGCTGTAAAACAGCGATTAAAGACCCGCCTCGCATCTTTGCAACCTGGGTTGCAGCGGCCAGAGTTGCTTTTATCTCAACTGGATGGTGGGCATAATCATCCACAATCATTATGCCATCGACTTCACCCGTCTTGGTGAAGCGCCGGCGCACCCCTGCAAAATTGTGTAGAGCATTTTTAATAACATCAGGGGAAACTTCCAAATCTAATGCCACAGCTATGCCAGCCAAGCAATTTTGCACATTATGCTTCCCATGAATTGGCAAGAACACATCTGTTATTTTATTGAATGATAACTTGCTGTGCTTCACAACATCATCACTTAAATCCACATCAAAACGGCATCCATCAGCAGTAACTTTAAGGTTTGTTGCCATCACATCTGCTTGATGATCAAGGCCATACGAAACAATTCTGCGGTCTTTAACTTGAGCGGCAAGTTTGCGCACCTCAGGGTGATCAAAACAAACCACAGCAAAACCATAAAATGGAATATTCTCTATAAATTGCAGATATGCCGCCTTGGCGTTTTCAAAGTCGCCATAATAATCAAGATGCTCGGGGTCTATATTGGTGATAACAGCGATATAAGCCGGCACCCTTATGAAGGTGCCATCAGATTCATCAGCCTCCACCACCATCAAGTCGCCCTTGCCGATGTGCACATTGCTTCCAACTGCATTGATGATGCCACCATTAATAATTGTTGGGTGAAGCTGAGCTTCCATCAACAAAGTTCCGATCATAGAAGTGGTGGTTGTTTTGCCATGGGTGCCGGAAACAGCAATCGGGTGTTTAAACCTAAGCAATTCTGCCAACATCTCAGAGCGCTTTATAACCGGCAACTTTCTTCTCAAAGCTTCCACTATTTCTGGATTACTGTCTTTCACGGCAGTTGACTTCACCACAATTGTTGCATCATCAACATTGACTGCAACATGGCCTATAAGGACATTTATGCCAATGCTGCGCAACCGCTCGGTCACATAGCTGTCTTGCAAATCAGATCCTTGCACTTGATATCCATAGGCGTGGAGAATTTCCGCAATTCCACTCATGCCAATACCACCAATGCCTATGATGTGGATAACGCCAACTTTATTAGGTGACACCACCTGTCCCGCTGTTTTCATCCCTAACTACCTAGCTTTTTTCTTGTTATCGCGTTTTTCTTCAGGCAAGGCCCCATCTTTTTGCAGCGCAGCATAAGCCTTGGCATACCACTTAGATTTAGGGTAATTAGCACCCAAAACAGCGGCATATTTCTTAGCTTCATCAAACACTCCGATATTCGCATAACATTCCGTTAAACGGAATAAAGCTTCTGGAGTGAATATCGACACATCATAATATGCAATCACATTTTTATAACGGTTGATTGCGGCCATAACATCACTTGTTTCCAAATAATAATGGGCCACTTCCATTTCTTTTCCAGCCAAGCTGTTGATTGCAAATTCGCGTTTTAAGGTTGCGTCTTTAACATATATGCTGTCAGAGAACCTGGCCAACAATTCATCGAACGATTCGATGGCTGAACTGGTCAACTTTTGATCGCGGCCAACGTCAACAATCTGATCGTAATAGCACAGCGACTTAAGGTAAAGCATATAATCCACATTAGGATGAACGGGATATTGCTGGGTAAATTCATCGATCACATATATGGCATCATCAAATTTATTAGTCTCATATAAACTGTATGCACGCCTTATCTGCGCCAATGGAGCAAGATCTGACGCTGGATGATCTCGCTCTATCTGCTCAAAATAACGAACCGCATCTTTATATTTATGCTGTGCTGCATAATTCGAACCCTTTTCGAACAACACATATGGGTTGGTTTCTTGCTCCAGCTCTTTATCTACCTTGTCTGCACATCCAGGCAGAAGCAGCAGCAATGCTATCGTCAGTTTATTAATTGAAGTCATGTTTTTCATATCAGCCAACTCGCTCTATCATTTTATCTTTTATCGAAGCTATCGCTTTTGCAGGATTAAGCCCTTTAGGGCAAGTTTTAGCACAGTTCATAATGGTATGGCAACGATATAATTTAAATGGATCCTCTAAATCATCCATCCTCTCACCCGTGGCTTCATCGCGACTGTCCACCAGCCAACGATAAGCCTGCAATAAGATGGCCGGCCCCAAATATCTGTCGCCATTCCACCAATAACTTGGGCAGCTGGTGCTGCAACATGCGCATAATATGCATTCATAAAGGCCATCCAACTTTTCACGCTCTGCTGGGGTTTGCAACCTTTCTTTGCCCGCGGGGGCCTCATCAGAGGTTTTAAGCCATGGCTGCACCGAGGCAAGCTGGTTGTAAAAATGGTTTAAATCTGGAACCAGGTCTTTCACCACCGGCAAGTGTGGCAAGGGATATATCTTAACATCACCCTTAACATCATCAATTGCCTTGATGCATGCCAAGGTGTTGGTTCCATCAATGTTCATCGCGCAGCTGCCACATATGCCTTCCCGGCAAGAACGACGAAAGGTCAAGGTGCTGTCCATTTCATTTTTTATCTTTAATATGGCATCTAAAACCATAGGGCCACATTCATCAAGATTTATGTGGTATGTGTCAACCGATGGGTTATCAGGCAATTCCGGGTTATATCTATATATATGAAAGGCCTTGAAATTTCCACCCTCGCCAGGGCTGTTGTGAACGCGCCCCTTCTCCACTTTAGAATTCTTTGGCAATGTAAATTCAACCATCTTGCAACTCTATTAAAGTCTATCCCAGCTATGCCCTATCAGATATAGCGCCTATTTAATAATTACAGAATATCATCAATACTGCAAGCGTTTAATCGCAGAGTGGTTATTATCCTATCAGTTGCTTCATAACATCTGCTCCACTATTTGCTCAGCAAAGCAATGGCAGCTTCTCGCGCCTGGGCAGATATGCTGTCACCTGCAAGCATGCGGGCGATTTCTTGGATCCTCTCTTCTTGATTCAAGTTATTAATGCTAACCACCGTCACCCCATCAACAAGGGTTTTATTCACATGATATTGATGGGCTGCATATGCAGCTATCTGCGGTTGGTGGGTGATGGCCAAAATCTGCCGCCCTGCCCCAAGTTGCGCCAATTTCTTGCCAACACTGCCGGCAACGGCACCGCCAATTCCTGCATCCACCTCATCGAATATCATGGTGTCGATGCTTTTCACATCTGCCAACGCCACCTTCAAGGCAAGCATTATCCTCGATATCTCCCCGCCAGAGGCGATGCTCTGCAACAGGTCTGGCTTGCTGTCTGGATTGGTTGTCACTTCGAAATAAACCTTATCCACCCCATATTGATTGGCGGCAGCATGGTCGATCCTCACAAAGAAACTGGCGCCCGCCATGTGCAAATCCTTCAGCTCGCTGATCACAATTTCTTCTAAAGATTTAGCCCCCGCAATTCTGCGCGCGGAAAGATCAACCGCCACCCTATCAAAATCTTGCTGCGCAGCAGCCGACATTTTCTTCATCTGCGCTATAGATTCATCAATGTTTGATATGGTGGAAAGTTTGTTTTTACATTCCCCCAGGAATTCTGGCAATTGCGTGATCATTACACCATATTTTTTGGCCATGCTTTTGATGGCAAAAAATCTGTTTTCTATGGCAGATAGGTCTTCCGTGCCTTGGTCATAATGGCTCATATCATCCAGCTGTGCCTTTGCTTCTTCCAGCTCTAAAATTCCACGCTCCAGCGCAGAAATGGCCTCAGCAAAGAGCTCTGGCTTCCTCTGCAATATACGCTGCAACTTATGCAACTGCTGGATGGGGCCAGCCCCTTCCAACACATTATTAGCCTCTTGGATAATCTCTTGAGACTTGCCATAATCCATCATCTTTTGGCGCTTCTGCCCCAATTCATCTTCTTCATTGGGGTGATAATTAAATGCTTCTAACTCGGCCACCACATGTTGCAGATAATCCTGCTCTGAATTGCTGCGGCTTTGCAGATCTTGCATTTCTTTCAGCTTAACATCAAGATCATGCCACTGCTTATAAGCAGATGCCACTTCCTGCCTTAAAGGAAACAATTTCAGATATGCGTCCAAAGTGTCGCGATGCATGGATGAAGACATCAAGCTATGATGGTCGTTCTGGCCGAATATCTCCAACAACTGGTTCCCAAGTTGCTGCAGCAATGGCAAGGTGACCATGGCATCGTTAACAAAGGCGCGCGACTTGCCATCTTTACCAATCGTCCGCCTGATCAAAAGAGTTTCCCCATCTGGCAGGCCCATCTCGCTTATGATGCTAGATATTTGCAAATTCTCAGCAACAGCAAATTCTGCCACCAACACCGCTGGAACGTCACTCTGCCGGAGCAATTTGGCTGAAGCCTTGCCACCCAACACCAATTGCAAAGCATCGATGATAATAGATTTCCCCGCGCCAGTTTCCCCCGTGAGCACTGAAAAACCAGAGCTGAAATCTATAGAAGTCTTTTCAATTAAAATAAAATTTTCTATATACAAACTAAGAAGCATAATTAATCCATCTTGCTGAGTTCATCAATCATATTGCCAATCACATCCAATCCATTTTGCCAGAAGGATGGATCGCCAGCATTCAAGCCAAATGGCGCCAGCAATTCTTTATGCTTTTTGCTGCCACCGGCGCGCAGCAAGTCTAGGTATTTAGGAATAAAATCTTTAACATCCCCCTTGGTGTAAACCCCATAAAGGCTGTTGACCAAGCAATTGCCAAAGGCATAGGCGTAAACATAAAATGGAGAATGAATGAAGTGCGGAACTGAGGCCCAAAACGAAGTGCTTTCTTCCCTGAAGTTCATGCTATCACCAAAGCATTCTCTGTTAACTTCCGCCCAAATGCCACACAATTGCTGCGATGTTAACTCCCCCTCTTTGCGCATGGTGTGAACTTTGAATTCAAATTCATAAAATGTTATTTGCCTGACTATGGTGTTCAAGGAATCTTCCACCTTTTTAGCCAGCATGGATTTTCGCTCCTTTGGATCAGATTCATTATCGATCAAATGTTTAAACACCAATTGCTCACCGAATATCGAAGCGGTTTCCGCCAGGGTCAGGGGGGTGCTTGCCATTAAGGGGCCAACTCCGGCTGCCAACAATTGATGAACGCCATGGCCCAATTCATGCGCCAGGGTCATCACGTCATTCTTCTTTCCTTGATAATTCATCATTATATATGGATGCACCGATGGCACAGTCGGGTGGGCATATGCCCCATAATCCTTCCCTTCATAAACCCCAGCATCAATCCAGCTGTTATCAAAAAACTTTTGCCCTAACTTCGCAAATTCCGCCGAGAAACTGCCATATGAATTCAGAACAATTTCCTTGGCTTCATCCCATTCAATATGGTCGTTTGATGAATTTGGCAATGGCGCATTCCTATCCCAGAATTCCAGCTTTTCTTTACCCATCCATTTGGCCTTTATCAGATAATATCGCTGGGCTATCTTGGCATAGTTATTCTTAACCGTGGTTGCCAATGCGCTCACCACTTCATCTTCCACTTGATTGCTGAGGTTGCGGAAGGTGGTGATGCTTGGCGCCCCGCGCACGCCATCATCAATGGCTTTGTCCTTGGCCAGGGCGTTGGTGATAAGGCTTAGCAACTCGATGTTTTTATGCAAGGTGGCGGCAATGTTAAGGCTCGCCTCTTTGCGCACGGCTTCGTCAGGGCTCATGGTTTTTTGCGATATTTCAGCATAGGTTAACTCTTGCCCCTGATAAGGAAAGCGCATTGCTGCCATGGTGGTGTCAAAAAGCTTCACCCAATATTCATTGGCCGTAATGCTTTTTTCATGCAGAATCTTTTCTTCTTTATCGCTCAGTTGATATGGCTTTAAAGAGCGCAGCTTCTCAAGCCACGGTTTATAACAATTAACCCCATCATGCTGCAACAAATGCACCATTGCATCATCTTCGATGTTATTAAGTTCTAAAGAAAAGAACAGCAACTTACCGCTTATGGCATTCACATATTCACTGGTGTTTTGGAAAAATGTTAACACCTCAGGCTTATTAAGATTGGTGCTGTATAGCAAATATGTGTAACTTGCAACCTTCCCCATCAGCTCGTCAATCTTTTCATATTCAACGATTGCAGTGTGCAGATCTGCCCCTGAAAGCTTCGCCACCATCCCTTCATATTCATCAGCAAAAAACTTAACGCGGCGCTCTATCTCTGCCAGGTCTTCCTTCAGTTCTTTGGCTTCATGGTTTTCATAGAAATCGGTAAGATCCCAACGGGGCAGATTCTTCACAGCAGCAGTCATTTTCACCTCGGCATATTATTTCCCAACCGATATTAAATGGATTATATTCTTTTGTCTATTTAATAGAAGAATTTTTCTTTCTAAAAAGGGCAAAAACAGCCATTAAGGCTGAGGCAGTGATAATCAGCCCTGCAAGCCAAATGCCGGCGATCATTGGCTGCAAATATGCCCGCACCATAACAGAGCCATCTTCATAAACCTGCCCCACGGCAATATATATATCATAAAGTGGCATGTGATATATTGCGGCCTCGGTTGTTTGCTGCTTTTCCACAGGAAAAAAACGGGTTTCCGGCTGCATAATTGCGATTTGCTTTTGCCCATCCTTAACTTCAATAATCGCCCTGCGTGCGAGGTAATTGCTTGCCCGGTGCAGGGTTATATCCTGCAGGTTTAATGTGTGGGAACCAAGCTGGATGTCTTCGCCGATAAAGATAACCCTTTCGATGCTTTGCTGCAGCATTGCGTTGGAAGCAATGCTTATCATAAGCACAGCAACCCCCACATGGGCCAAGCTGCTTGCAGTTGCTTTCCTGAGGATGAACAGTTGCGATATAAGCAGCCCAACCCCGCTTAAGATCACCAAGCTGCATATAACATTGCACCCGCCATAAACCAAGGAAACAGCCCCCGCCACCAAAGCTGCAGCAAGGCTCGAGGCCAATCTGCCAAGGCTGCCACGGCTGAAAGATCTCCCCCACAGGGCCTGGGTTCCAACCATGCATAACAAAGCGATAATCACCGATAATGGCGCAAACAGCTGATTAAAATAAGGCGCCCCGACCGAGATAATTTTGTTTTGAACCAGCTCAATCACCTTGGGATATAAAGTTCCCAACAACACAGTGAAGGCCGCCGTGCACAACAGCAAATTATTCCAATAGATAAACCCTTCCCTGCCATGCAAATAAAAATCTTCCTTACCATAAGATGCCTTTTTAAACACATGCAACAACAGTGCGCCCCCCAGCATTATGCTGATGAAGCTTAATATAAACATCCCACGAGCAGGATCATGCGCAAAAGCATGCACAGAGGTGACCAAGCCAGAGCGCACGATAAAGGTGCCCACCACGCTCATGGTGAATGTGAGAACCGCCATAATATAGCACCAATTCCCCTGCAACCCCCTTTTTTGCAGGGTAAGAAGAGCATGGATCAAGGCGCAGGCAATCAGCCAAGGCATAAGTGACGAGTTTTCGACTGGGTCCCAAAACCAAAAGCCACCCCATCCCAGCTCTCTGTATGCCCACCAACTCCCCAGGGTGATGCCCAAGGTTAAACATGCCCACGAGGAAAGCACCCACACCCTCACATCCCTGGCCCACTGGGCATCAATCTCGCCATGCCACAGGCCGGCAATCGCAGCGCTATATGTTATGGAAAAACCCACATATCCAAGATAAAGCATCGGTGGGTGCATCGCCAAGCCTATATCCTGCAAAATGGGGTTTAACCCAAGCCCGTTCACAGGGGTGGGAAAAACCCTGATGAATGGGTTCGATGCAAAGATAATAAAGCTTAAGAAAAACAGCATCAACCCCGCCTGGATCACCAAGCTTGTGCGCACAAACTTTTTATTTCCATCCGATTTAAGCCCAAACACCAGGCTGAAAAATGCAATACACAGCACCCACAAAATCATTGACCCTTCATGGTTTCCCCATGCAGCTGATATTTTATATATCAATGGCTTGCTTGTGTGGGAATTGTTCAGCACATTCATCACGCTGAAATCAGAAACAGCAAAGCAATAGATCAAGCAGATGAACGCGCTCAACACCAATGCAAACTCCACACCCCACAGCAACAGCAGCACTTCATGCTTAACCTGCCTTTGGTTCAGCCATTGCCATGCTTGATATAACACAATGCCCAGGCTGATTAACAATGCAAGATATAAGCTGTTGTTGCCAAGCGCAGGTGCCATCAATATTCTCTTTTGATGATGAAATTGATCATATCATATAACCCTTGCTTCATGGCACATTCAGGAAGGTCCTTTAAGTGGCTTTGCCCAGTGCGGCAATATTCTTCAGCCATCAAAAGCGCATCCCTTATCCCACCATTATCAATAATCACCTGCCTCATCGCCGCAAAGCTTTCCACCTCATCACGCTTTGCAAAAAGCTCGTATATTCTTTTCTTACCCGCAGAATCAGCATTTTTTATGGCAAACATCATGGGCGCCGTGACCTTCCCTTCATAAAAGTCATTACCCAACTTTTTGCCAAAGGAATTGTTATCCCCCATATAATCTAAAATATCATCAACAATCTGGAAGCACATCCCAAGGTTCTCGCCATAGCCAAAGCAGCTTTCCACCTGCGCCTTATCCGCCCCGGCCGCCATGGCCCCAACCGCAGCAGCCGCCGCAAACAATTGTGCCGTTTTGGCGTTAATCAGTTTCAGGTATAGCTCAAACCCAAATTCGATATTGCCAATTTCCTGCAATTGCTGCACTTCCGATTCTGATATAACCGCCGAGGTGTGGGCCAAAAGCCCTAGCGATTCCAGCGATTCAGTTTTCACCATCAGTTTAAAAGCTTGGCTGAAAAGAAAATCCCCCACCAGAATGCTTGCCTTATCGCCCCAGATGTTATTGGCCGTTTTCAAGCCGCGCCTGGTTTGGCTTTCATCAATCACATCATCGTGCAAAAGGGTGGCGGTGTGAATGCATTCAATTGCCGCAGCAAGATATATATGGTTCATCCCTTCAGGGGCAAACAACCCAGCCACCGCCAAGCAGATAACCGGCCTGATGCGCTTCCCCCCAGCAGACATGATATGCCGTGATATCTCTTCAATCAAGTCAGTGTCTTGCGCCCCGGCCATGCCCAGCAACAGCTGGTTCACCTGGGCAAGCTCAGGATCAACCATCTGCTTAAGCTGGATGAAGGCATCTTTGCTGTCTTTTAAAGCTTCAGTCATTCGCTGGTTAACACTATAACAATTTTCAATGGGATTGTAAGGACCAATCGCCCGCTTTGCAAGCTGATTTTTAATTTTGCCCTGGCGGGCGTGGTTAAACTCACCCTAAAAAACACCTTTCATTAAGTTTTTGAATAAAATTCATCGCAAATTAACCTTTTGTTAACCGAATGCATATAGCATGAAGTTATGTATTATAATTAATAATGGGTTGTGAGATGAAGGCAGACGATAGTAAAAAATTAACTTTCTTTGAAAGGGCTGTAACATTTCTTGCTAAAGTTCAACAATATTTAGCCCCAAACCCTAAAGGCCCTCAACAAGCAGCTAAACAGCCTACCCTAAATAAGGAAGAAAAGAAAGGTATACTTACTTTAGCTCTGTATATAAAAAGCGGTGAGATTAATACAAATCGTGACATTAATACCTGCATCAGTGCATTAAAAGAAAAAGATCTACTTACAATATACACCTCGTTAAACACCCAGTTAAATAAGATTGAATTACAAAAACCTAACTTGGGGCAAATCCAAATATTGGAAAAGGTTCTTACCGCCATTGAAAAAAAAAGAAGGGATGTTATTACACCCGAAAACCTGCAGGAAGAAATAGATGCAGTAAATAAATCATCCGACTTAACTATAATAAAAACTAAAATAAGCACCGATAAAACAGTTGAAAGCACGGTAAAACCTATATCCAGTGATGGAATCAGTATAGCCCCATCTGACGCCATTAACGCCTTAGTAAGATATATAAAAACTGGAAATACTAATTCCACTTCCATAAAAAGCGTATCTGATGCCTCTGCAATTCTTAAAAGCCAATCTATGCCTAAAACACTTAAAGATTTAGATGAAGCCATATCAGAAATTAAGGTAATTACTAATGACAAAATAAATCTCACCACCGATAGATTAAAAACTGTTTTAACAGCTATTTCAAGGGAAAGAGATAATTTTTCAAGTGCAGATGATTTTGCTCGAGAGGTAGAAGCAGCTAAAGCGCAGCTAGATTCATTAGATGCTTTCAAAAAGATTGCTGACCCTAGTCCTCAATATAGGAAACAATTAATTACTGCCCTAAAAGAAAAGGCACCCAATGTAAATCCAAAGGCTGAGGATGGGGTTAAGGCGGTTGCTGGGGCTGAGGTGCCTGAGGCTGCTGCTGGGGCTGGTGCGGTGCCTGTGACTGGGGTAACTGCGGCTGCTGTGACCGACCCTACTGCGCCTGCGGCTGAGGCGGTTGCTGGGGCTGAGGTGCCTGAGGATGAGGTTGAGGGGCCTGGGGCTGCTGTGACTGACCCTACTGCGCCTGGGGACAACGCGAATACTATACTCAATAGGGTTCAAAGTATAGCAGTTGCCTCAGCTCAAGACAATGGATTAGTCAATTCAAAACAAATTCTTGCTTCAGTAGCTAGTGTTGCAAAACAAGCCGCACAAACAGCTGAACCACGCATAGATAATACAACTGCCACGGCCATGAACCCTGCTGTTGCCCCATCATCTACTTCAAGTAACGATACATCCAATGATGAGGACTTGCTAACACCCTTCGCTCAAAAAATATATGGTTTTGTAAAGGAAAAGGGTGAAGAGGCTCAAAGCGCTCTCTACACTAATAATTATAAGCCTTCAACAGATATCCAAGTATTAACATCAGAGGTGATTTTCAGAGTATTACGAAGCAATCAACAAAACACCCCTGAAAAAGATATAGTAATAGGCATAATAAAGTATATACAAAATTCACCCCAAGCCCCTCAAAACCCTCGCCTTTATGATATTAGAAATTTAGATCCAGAATTGGATAAAATCATCGAAGCTCAAAAAGTCACAGCAATCATTGAGACGCATGCTCCTGCTGAGGCGGCTACTGTGCCTGGGGCTGGGGCTGTGACTACGGCGGCTGGGGGGCCTACTCCTGCTGCGGCCACACCCTCTCTCACTCACGATGAACAGACTGCCATCAACGAGTTAATTTACTATATCAATAAAGGAACCACAGAATCCAGAACCAACATAAAGATCTTTTGTGACGCACTTCAAAATCAACTCTTGCTTACAACCTACACAGCTTTAGATAAAGCTTTAACACAGAACAATGTTGATCCAGGTGAAAATTCACCACAAAGAAGGGTCAGGTTAAAGGAAGCTATATCACAAATTAACGGCAGCAGAAAAACCAAATCCTCCCAGACATTCCCGAGTGAGTTAAAAATGATTTCAACAATGGATTTTTCTAAATTTAAAGAAGCTGGAATAACACAAGAGTATATGAAGGAGATCTCAAGCAGTAAACCAACAGCTGCAGCCACTAATGTGCCCGCACCTTCAACAGTAAATGCTGGCACTCCCTCCACTCGTTCATCAGCCATGAACATAGTGGCAACCAATAATACACCTTCTGATGACATAAGTGATGAGGTCGAACTTGCTTCTTCTAATGATGAAGATCCTGATCTAAAAAGAAGTAAACCTCCAAAGGAAAATAGACCACCAACCCAACAGCAACAAACACCTCAGCCAATAAAACCTTTCGCCCCTGATTATGATCAAGAATTCAATGGAATGGGCCCGAATGAATTGGCGTTAAAAAGAGACTCACTACTAAGAAAAATTGATGATGCGCGCCAACAGCAAAGTTATGATCAAGAAGACAAGAGAGACAGCTTTAGAAATAAACCATTCACTAATCAGCTTATGGTATTGGGTTTAATCGCATTATGCTCTCTCATCTTTTTTGGCCCAGCGGCATTACCAATAATAATGGGCATGGCCGTGATTGGTTTATATGTTGCTCCGATGATAAAAGATAATGCGAATGTCAGAATAGATAATTATCGCCTTAACAAATATGAACGCGAGCTGAACACCCTTGACCTACAAATAGCTAAAGATAGGGATAGAGACATCGAGGGTAAAAAACAAGAGGAGGTGGCTGAAAGAACAAAAGAAGAGATTCTTAAAGCGCTCGAACCTTATATCACTGATCTTAAACACCAGAATGCTGAGCTTGCCAAAGAAAATAGTGAACTTAAAGATGCTACTAAACTTATAAATCCTAATGCTAGTCATGTGGAAAGAGTAACTACTACACCTAAGGCTGGGAAACAGCAAAAAGGGCTAGGGGGATGAAATTATAGCGCCTCACCGATGTCATGGCTTGCGCAGGCAGGCATCCATTTTAATTCCTTCTGGGTCCTTGGGGGATGCCAAGCAGGCTTAGCCCCCGAGGATGACGGTTTTTTCAAAGTGGTGACACCAGATTATTTAAAGATGATGTCTCACTTCCTGTCCTTCATCGCAACATATGAGCGCTTTCCATGGCCGGTATAAAGCTGACGTGGGCGACCAATCTTCTGCTTAGGATCTTCGATCATCTCTTTCCACTGGGCTGCCCAACCCGCTGTTCTTGCCACGGCGAACATCACCGTGAACATTGGAGTTGGAATGCCAAGGGCGCGATATATTATGCCTGAATAGAAATCCACATTAGGGTATAGTTTATGCTCTATGAAATAAGGGTCTTGCAGGGCAATTCTTTCCAATTCCATCGCAATATCAAGCAGATGATCATTCTTGATGTTCATTGCGGCAAGAACTGCGCGGCATGATTCTTTCAGCACCGTCGCCCTTGGGTCATAATTCTTATAAACCCTGTGGCCAAAGCCCATAAGGCGGAATGGGTCATTCTTATCCCTAGCCTTGTTTATAAACATTGGGATGCGATCCATAGTGCCAATTTCCTGCAACATGCGCAGCACTGCCTCGTTGGCGCCACCATGGGCTGGGCCCCATAACGATGCCACGCCAGAGGCCATAACCGCAAAAGGGTTAGCCCCGGATGAACCAGACAACCGAACTGTGGAGGTGGAGGCGTTTTGCTCGTGATCAGCGTGAAGTATCATTAACTTTTCCAATGCTTCAGCACAAACAGGATTAATTTTATATTCCTCTGATGGCACCGAGAACATCATTTTCAAGAAGTTTTCCCCAAAGCCCAAAGAATTATCAGGATAGACAAAGGGCTGACCGATTGAATATTTATAAGCCCAAGCTGCAAGGGTTGGCATTTTTGCGATTATGCGCAGCATGGCGAGATCTCTCTGGGTTTTATCCCTGATATCAAGAGTGTCATGATAAAAAGCTGAAAGCGAACCAACCGCCCCCACCAACACCGCCATAGGGTGTGAACTGCGTGGAAAACCGCGGTAAAGGAATTGCAGCTGTTCGTGGATCATGCTGTGATGCTTTATAGACTTTTCAAATTCTTGCAGTTGCTGGGCATTTGGCAAGTCATCATGCAGAAGCAGATATGCCACCTCCATAAAGCTGCTGTGATTGGCAAGATCGGCAATTTCATAACCACGATGGCGCAAAATTCCAGCCTCACCATCAATATATGTTATGGTCGACTTGCAAGATGCCGTTGACATAAAACCAGGGTCATATGTGAACACATCAGCATATTCACCCAAAGCGCTTATGTCGATAACGGGCAAGCCTTCAGTGCCAAAAACCATTGGCAGTTCGATCTCTTTATCTATATGGCTTAAATAAAGGCGCGCTACCTTTTTACCATCTGTTTTCATCATCACCATCCTTTGCGAATATTTTTATGTTATCGATGGTATGACATTGATTTTATTTAGGCAAGAAAAATAATGTTTTGCCCACGATTAATCCCTAAGGTTAAACCCCTCTCCGAGATACACCTTTTTCACATCCTTATCCTTCACTATGTCTTTAGGTGCGCCCTTGCTTAGGATCCTTCCGTCATAGATGATATAGGCATAATCTATGATCGCCAGGGCCTCTCTCACATTATGGTCAGTGATCAGAACACCTATACCGCGATCCTTGAGGTGCGATATAATATTAGCGATATCTGCAACTGCAATTGGGTCTATTCCTGCCAATGGCTCATCAAACAACACGAACCTCGGGTTGGCCGCCAAACATCTGGCAATTTCAACCCTTCTGCGCTCGCCCCCTGAGAGGGTTAAAACAGAAGATCCCTTCAGGTGGGAGATCGAGAATTCCGCCAACAATGAATCTAACTTTGCTTCACGCTTTGTTTCGTCTGGCTCATGCACTTCCAGCACAGCCATAATGTTCTTTTCAACATTAAGCCCTCTGAACACAGAAGATTCCTGCGGCAAATAACCAAGGCCCAGCCTTGCACGGCGGTATACCGGCAGCAAGGTGATATCAACATCATCGATGCATATCGAGCCATGATCAGGCTGCACCAGCCCCATAACCATATAAAAAGTGGTGGTTTTCCCCGCTCCATTAGGGCCAAGCAACCCCACCACCGAACCAGAAGAAAGTTCAAAGCTAATGTCTCGAACCACTCCTCTGCCTTCATAACTTTTGCCAAGCTTGCTTACGGTCAATTTATGCTTCATGATGCGCTCTCAGATGGTTGTATGATCAATTTAGGTCTTGCCGTTGCCTTGGAGGAATGATTCTTATTGCCCCCCACCAAAGACGATTTTCCGGTTTTGCTGTTGTGGATGAACTTCTCCCCTGTCATAACGCCACTGCCATTATACATCTTCACATTGCCCATCAGGTGAAACACCCCATCTTCATAATACCCCTTATCACTTGTCACTCGTTCTTTGGGGGTTATAATCTCAACATGGTCATAAACTTCAATTCGGCGGATTGAATTGTTCTGCCCTTCGCCCTTCACACCATTATAAAACACCATCATCTTATCCGACTTAAGGGTGCTGGATTTTTGCTTGGATATAACGCTGCCGGTGAATGTGGCCGTTTTTTCCTTTTCATTCACCACCAACTTATTGGAATTAATCACCGTGCGTGAACTTGCAGGCGCAACGGCATATGCCGCAATAGAGCAACATAATGAAAGCAAGCAACAAATAATTTTAAATATCTTCATCATTGTAAGTTATGATTATTGCCTTATAAAATCAAGTTAAAGATTGTTTTTTATAACAGCGGAAATATCAGCGAGCAGCTGTTTGGCTAAAGATTCATCCTTGGCTTCCACCATAACCCTGATTAAATTCTCAGTGCCAGACTTGCGCACCAGGATAACCACCTGTTCATGCTCAGCCTTAACATCAGCTATCTTCTTCTGCACAGCATCAACTTCCAAGGGGTTGGAGTCGCCATATGGTATGTTCTGATGAAGTTGTGGATATAGGGGGAACATTTTATGAATCTCACTCGCTTTAGACTTGCTTAACAGCAGATAAGCCAACACCTGCAGCGCCGCCACAATTCCATCCCCTGTGGATGAATATTTGCTATATATTATATGGCCTGATGGCTCACCGCCTAGGTTATAATTGTTCTGCTGCATGGCTTCGAACACATAACGATCCCCAACCTTGGTGCGCAACACCTTCAAACCTAATCCCATCAGATATTCCTCTAACCCACCATTTGCCATCTGGGTTAACACAACCCCGCCGCCTTCAAGCTGGTTGCGCTCTAGCAGCAATTTCGTTATGGTGGCAAGCACGTGGTCCCCCGATATGATCACCCCCTTTTCATCACAAATCACCACCCTGTCGGCATCGCCATCAAGGGCAATCCCCATATCAGCCCTTGTTTCAACCACCTTCTTGCACAGGCTCTGCGGATGGGTTGAGCCACAATCTAAATTTATGTTAAATCCTGTTGGCTCGCAGCCAATCAAGATAACTTCCGCCCCCAGTTCCCAAAATATTGTTGGCGCAAGCTTATATGCCCCGCCATTGGCGCAGTCTAAAACAATCCTCATACCGCTTAGTGTTTTATTCTTTGGAAATGCAGTTTTCACAAATTCCAGATAACGCCCCTGCGCGTCTTCAAGCCTTTTGGCACGGCCGAGCTCTTCTGGCTCCACCAGATGGTTTTGCAATTCAGGTGAAAGCATCAAGTCTTGAACTTTATTTTCAATCTCATCGCTCAGTTTAAAACCATTGTCGCCAAACAACTTCAAACCATTATCGTAATATGGGTTATGTGATGCAGAAATCATTACACCTAAATCAGCCCGCAACGAGCGGATCAGCATTGGAACGGCTGGCGTTGGCATCGGCCCCACCAAAATCACGTCGATCCCAACAGAAATGAACCCCGCGGTTAAGGCCGGTTCAATCAGATATCCGGATAATCTGGTGTCTTTGGCGATCACCACGCGATGCCTGTGGGTGTCGATTTTGAATATGGTGCCAGCGGCCATGGCGAATTTCATCGCAACTTCCGCCGTCATGGGGTATTTATTAGCCTTACCCCTGATTCCATCCGTACCAAATAACCGTTTCGCGCTCATAACCTTCTCACTTACATTTTTTAAAACCCAGAAGCCAAAAATATACCAGATCATAATGCTGTTGCAAACAGCTATCTTTTGATGTTGGAAAATGACAGGAATATTCAGGCAATAGCCTGAAATTAAAAGCCTTAGTCCGCAAATTAAATCATTAAATAAAACAACGAAACATCATCATCCTCGCACAGGTGTTTACCGAGCATTACAGCTCTTTTTAACTTGATTAACGCCTTCGCAGGAATGACCTCTATCTGCAACTTACTAGCAAGTTATTTCCAGAAAATAATATAATAACACTTCATACCCACAAAACCTTATTAATATGTTGAATATATGAAACATTAATGTTATCACAGCATCCATATTTATCAAATCGAAGTAATACAGATGATTTTTAATTCCACCAAGGTTTATGAAAACGCTAGAACAGCAGTAACGAAGGCAACATTAATTGATGCACCCACCCATTATTTCCTGGGCAGCAACATTCTTTATGCGCCCTATAAAACAGCAATAGCAGCAGGCACATATTTCACCCGAAGCACCATCAAGGACTTAACCAAGGATAAACTCAGCCACACCCTCGACATCGGCGACATTGGCGCCGGCATTTTGGCTGGCGGAGTGGGTGGCTACTTCAAATATCTTGCAACCGGCCAGCACCCAATCGTGGGGGCAGTCAACAATGCCTTATATGAAACTTGCAATAACTTTGACTTCTGCGCTAAAAACCCTTATGTCAGCATTCCTTTTGCAATAGCGGTGGAAACGCTTGATGCTGCAGCCCAGGTGGGGTTAGCTATATATTTTGGCACAGCCCAAAATGATGCAACAATGATGGGCGCCGCAGCAAGCGGATTTAAACTTGGGGCATTCATCAGCCTGATGTCGCAAACAACAGATTCTTTGTATAAAGAAGCTGCATCAGAACATTTCGATGATGCATGGTCATTCGCAGACAGCCTGCTTAACCACACCCCAACCTCTGACGAACTTTAGGAGTGCGGTATTATATCAACTATTTGCGCAAACTATTTGATTGTTGTTGCCTACTGTTTAATAATACTTTTTGCCTTCTGTCTGCTTCTTCTACTGTCACATCCTCTCTAACATAGAGGCCACCCCACATTCTTTGGTCAAGTGGACTAAGCCATGGAGAACTCCCAGCTTTACAGTCAAGCTCATACACATACCCTGCTGAAAAGCAGGCTTTTTCTTCTTCGGTTATAGTTCTACCTAAGTGTATCGCTAGATTTTCATGATTAGAACAAAAACCAAAACAGTCAACTTCAACCATGGCTGATTTTATAGACTTAACATTAGTAGGTTTAATAACCGGCTTGGGTTGTTGTTGACTTGATTCACTTGCAACATATAAATAAGAAGCCGTGCACAACGCAAAGACAGCGAGCCCAGCGGCAAAGCCAATCTTGACTGCATCTGGCATCACTGCCATAGGAAGTACAATCGCTAGCGTTACCCCAGCCCCATATAAAAAGGCTTCTTGCTGATTTTTGAACACTATATCTCTCATTTCAAACACCCTTTATTGAATTAAATAATTCGTTTAGCTATCAATTCAATTATACATGAATTTTGTATATGTGAAATCATTATTTATATAGAGCAATGACTTTTTACTTCCATAGACATGACACAAGTATGCATCCTCGACCTAGATACATACTTCTTGCACCACCAATAAAACCCTAAAGAATGCTAAAAATATTTTCACAAGCAGGGCTAGCGAGGGTTAAAACCCAGGTGTTATCATGAAATAAAAACAGCGCAGGGGATGTATAAAATGATTTTGGAATTATTAGAAAGGCTAGTCAACAAAGAGGCATATATACAAGACTGCGCAGACGCAATTCCAAGCTATATGCTTTTCGCAAGGTCGCATCTAACAGCAGACAGAAACGAACTTACGCCAGCAGCGGCAGCCGTTGCCAACACTCATGACATAGCCCCAGAAGATTACAAAGAAATACTTATCTGCTTCTCGCTGGAATGCTTTAAAATCAGATATGAAGAGTTAATTCACAATCCTTGCAGGCTTTATAAAAGAAATAAATTACCCCGGAAAGAAAGCAGTATAGATGAGGCGCCAACATCTGAATACACCCACATTGAAGCGCAAAAAGAAGACGAAATATCGAGATATTTTGATGGACTTAGCCCCACAGAATATGTAATATTTAGGCCATATATGAAAGATTTCTTTAACTGCATGAAAAATCATGGCCAAAAGAACAGCGGCTTAAACATCGCTATCAATAAAATCATCGAAGCTGTTAAAAGCAACAACCTGCAAGGGGCCGAAACCATGGCAACTGGGGTTTTATCGATGAACCCGCACCATGCGCAGCTGCTGCTTATAACATCAAGCATAAAATTACTGTTGCCCAATAAAAGCAAGGAGGGGTTCGCCCTGCTGAAGCGCGCCTTGGAAGCTTCAACCAGCCCTGATAGTTTTTTAAATTTAGCTCTGGATCACTTTTATGCCAAAAGAATGGAGATCGCGGAAGAAGTCGTCGTGTGGACGCTTCAGCGCTATCCCGACTGCTATAACGCGTTCAACATCCTCGGGGTGATTCTGAAGCATCAAGAGCGCTTTGCAGATTCTGTTGAGGTTTTAACCAAGGCGAGCAAACTGAACCCTGATGAAGCCAGTGCTTGGAACAACATGGGCAACACTTATATGGCATGGCACAGTTATGAAAACGCCCTGCGCGCATTTTCTCAAGCCGTTCTCTTAGCCCCTGACAATCCGGAATTTTTGCGGATGCAGGCTGCGGCTACAATCAAACTAGGTCGATATGAAGAGGCCCTCCCAACACTGGAAAAATCTTTATCCCTGGCCCCCAATAAGGTTGATTCACACATTGAGCTTTGCTCGGCTTATTATCACCTAAGAGACTATGAAAAGGCATTAGAAACAGTGTTACAAGGCCTGGCGTCAGCCCCTGATAACATTCCACTGCTTCGAGCAAAGGCTATGGTTTTAAGGCCAATGGGGCGGGTGCATGAAGCCATTCCCCTGCTGGAGAAGATATTAATATCTGCACCCAATGATGTTCAGGTGATGCTAGCCCTGGCTAATGCCTATTACTATACACTGGGCGACAATCAAACCGCCAGGAAATATTACTTCATGGCCTATGAGCTGGAACCTAACAACCTGGCACTGCTGCAGAAGATATGCCATTTCCTGATCACGGTCAGAAGCGCGAATGAATCAGAAAGCGTTAACCTTGGCCTTGCACATGAGCTGGTGCAAAAGCTGCTTAACCTGAGCCACGACCCCCTGCCATTTGCCACAACGGCACAGTCGATATTCCTAAGCACTTTGGATTATGACAATTACACCAAGCTTAACAGCAATAACAACCTGCTTGCATATTGGGCCAGCAAACGTGATAATTCCGCCCTCAGCATTCGTCTCTCTCGCGTAAAAACTCTGGAAGACAGGATGGAAATCCTTTCAGCCCATCGCGCCTGGGGCGAGCAAGAAGAAGAAATCGCCAGAAAAGACCCGATCGTGCATAAGGTCCGACAGCGATTTGATAATAAAATCCGCATCGGCATTATGTCAGCCGACCTTCGCAATCATCCAGTGGGATATTTTGCTTGGCCAATTGTTGAGCATCTTGATCGCAGTAAGTTTGAGATCTTCTGTTATTCTTTTTTCCCGCATGACCCATGCACCTTGCAACAGGCATTCATGGAAAATGTTACCAGCTTTAAGAATTATCGCATAGAAAGCAACAAGGAAGTGGCGCAGTCCATCGCGGATGACCATCTTGACATAATGTTCGAACTTGGCGGCACCACTTCTTATAACAGAATCAGTGTGTGCGCCCACAAGCCGGCCCCTATACAGGTCAGCTGGTTGGGCTATCCCCATTCCATAGGCTTGCCCACAGCCATAGACTATATCATGATTGACCCATATATAAAGCCAGACAATCCAGCCTTATTGATTGAAAAACAATTTGTTATGCCAAAAACCTGGGTGGTGATTGAGGATAAAATTGGGTTTAAAGCTACGCCAATTTTAAGTTCTATCCCGGAAGATCGCAATGGATACATCACCCTCGGCACATTGAACACACCTCATAAGCTGACCATCGAAGCTTTTAAAACTTGGGCCGAGATCATGCATATGATTCCGAATTCCAGATTTTTATATGTGCGGCCAGAAACTGATGTACCCGTCTTTAGAGATAACTTTTTGAAGCATATGGCTGCATATGGAATCTCGGCGGATCGCATTTCTTTTGGTGCAACCCGCACTGCCCATCTGGATTATTACAACAACATCGACATCGCTATGGACACCTTCCCCCACACCGGCGGCACCACCACTTGCGAAGCCTTGTGGATGGGGGTGCCTGTTGTCACCCTTGTGGGGCTTTCATTCTTCGAGAGGATAAGTTACAGCAACCTTAACAATGCTGGCCTTGGTGATTTATGCACCTTCAGCACCGAGGAATATAAGAGCAAAGTGCTGCAGTTGGTTTATGACAAAGCAAGGCGGATATATCTGCGAAACAACCTGCGCCAGCAGATATTGAACAACCCTCTTGGCCAGCCGGCGCAATTCGCCCACGACTTTGGCCAAACCGTAACCAACACGCTTGGCCGGGGTTGATTTATGAACCATTCAGGCAACTTGCTGAACCTCGCTTTCAATGCACTGAAGGAAAACAATAAAGGCATGGCCGTGACCCATATGGACCAGGCAGATTTTGTGCTTAGCAATGCTGCAACCATATCACCTGAAGAAATTGGCACAGCCCTGCAGCTGGCCTCTCTTTATTACAACATCCAGCAGCCGGATAAATCATTATCACTGATAACAAAGATGTTGCATTTAGCACCAAGCAATATTGACCTGCTGCGCGGAAGGGCTATAATATTAAGGGGTATGGGAAAAGCCCAAGAAGCCGCATCTCAACTGGAATCCATCGTTCAAAACAACCAACGTGATGTTGCAAGCATAACCATACTTGCAAACATATATCAATTCTCTTTGGGTGACAGGGCCAAGGCCGCCCACTATTATGAATTGGCCTATATCACAGCCCCAGATGACTTAGAGTTACTGCAGTCATATTGCGCCTCCCTGACGGCCAATGGAGGCGGCGCCAATTTAACAAAGGCATATCAATTGGCGCAAAAGATATTATCCATATCGCCATCCATCGAATCCGTGGCGGAAGTTCTGCAATCATTATCTTTGAAGGTTTTAGATTATGATATGTATGAAAAAATTGCCGATAAGAAAGGGTTGACCGACCGATGGTTAAATCAACTTAATATGTCGCCATTTCTCTTCCGAATGGGCCGGGTTAAAACTTTAGACGACAGGTTAGAATTGGTGAAAAACCACCGCGCTTATGGCACCAAAATGGAATCTATAAGCAAGCTTAAACCCATTAACAAAACAACCCATGTTAACAAAAAGGTCAGGATCGGCCTCCTTTCATCCGACCTGCGCAATCACCCAGTTGCATATTTTGTTTGGCCCATTATAAAACATCTAGATCGAAGCCGGTTCGAGATATACTGCTATTCTTGCTACCCCTATGCCGCCGATCACATGCAAAGCAATATTGCGCAAGCGGTTGACAGCTTCAAGCTATACCCTTCAGCGCATTCCCACACAATCGCCCAGGCAATTTCTGACGATCAGGTTGATATCTTGTTCGAGCTTGGTGGCCCAACCTCTTTCGGCAGGTCTGATATATGCACCTATAGGCCAGCACCAATACAGATCGCCTGGCTTGGATATCCCCACTCCATCGGCTTCCCCACCACGATGGATTACATCATGCTTGACCCATACATCAACCCTGCAACCCCCGGGTTAATTATAGAGAAACCTTTCATCATGCCCCACACCTGGGTTGCATTAGACCCAACAACTTTCCCCTCCACCGCCATTAACAGCATCATACCTGAAGATCGCAATGGCTATATAACCCTAGGAACATTAAATGCCCCCTATAAGATAACCGATGAAGCATTTAAGGTGTGGGCGCAGATTATGCATATGTTCCCTGGATCCAGATTCTTATATGGACGTTTTGAAGCAGATTCTTCCGCGCTTCAGCAAAACTTCATTAAACATATGCTCTCATATGGCATTTCCGCAGACAGGGTTTCGTTCGCCTCCACAAGAGTTAATCATTTATCTTGCTATAACAATATTGATATCGCTGTCGACACCTTCCCGCACACAGGCGGCACCACCACTTGTGAAGCCTTGTGGATGGGGGTGCCAGTGGTGACCCTGGTTGGCCAGGCATTTTTCGAGAGGATAAGTTACAGCAACCTTAATAATTCTGGCCTGGCAGACTTATGCGCCTTTAGCGTGGATGAATATAAAAACAAAATCATAGAGTTAATTAACAACAAGCAAAGACGGCAACACTTGAGGTGCAATCTGCGCCAACAGATTATGCAGCATCCATTGGGGCAAGCTGAAAAATTCACGGAAGATTTTGCTAATAAAATAATTGAACTGCTAGGTGAAAGATGAACTCATTATTAGATAAAGCTTTAACCCAACTTAATGATAATAACTTTGCAGAAGCAGCAACCTCTGCGCGGATGATCTTGCAAGAATATCCCAGTCATTACAGAGCCCATAACATATTGGGCATATCTTTGCAGATGCAAAATAATTACCCGGAAGCAATAAATGTTTTTGAGAAGGCTGCCCAGATAAACCCAAAAGATATCGCCGCCTGGACTAACCTTGCCAGCACCTATGCTAAATGGCAGAAGCCAGAGAAAGCCATCCAAAACCTTGATATGGCGCTTGAAGCTGAGCCAAACAACGTTACTATAATACGCTATAAAGCCCATCTTTACACAGCTTTGAATCGCCATGATAAAGCTTTGGAATGCCTGAATAAAGCCCTGTTGCAGCTACCCAATGATTTGGCATTATTGAGCGCAAAGGCACAATCCTTGCGCTATTTAAACTTAACTCAAGAAGCACTGGCACTGCTTAATCACATTGTTGCCATTAACCCGAGCGATGTGAAGGCTATATTAGAATTGGCAGATGCCTATTACAGATGGGCCGGCGACAGCGGTAATGCCAAAAAGCTCTATAACATGGCTTATGCAAAGGAACCCACCAACCCTGAAGTTATGCAAAAAATGTGCACCTTCTTTCACGAGTGTCATTATGGTTCAGAGGCAGAAAACCTTGCCATCACCTATGCGCTGGCTAAAAAGTTAGCTGACATATCACCCCCATTGGATGGAATCGCAGGCACAGTGCAGTCAGTTGCACTGGGAATGCTGGACCACGACCTTTACAACAAATTTGGCAGCAGGCTTAATGAATGGGTTGGGCAAGAGCAGCTGGGCAGGGTTATAACTCTGCAAGATCGACTAGACCTCATATCATCGCACCGAATAGCTGGCAAGATGTTTGAAGATATCGCCGCAGCAAACCCTATTAAATATAAGGTTAGGCAACGGCTGGATAATAAAACCCGCATTGGCATACTGTCAGCCGATTTACGCAAGCATTCGGTGGGATATTTTGCTTGGCCAGCAATTAGGTATATCGACCACAGCAAGTTTGATATATATTGCTATTCCGCCTATCCATATAAGGCAGATGACATGCAGCAATCCTTCATCCAACAGGTGGAAAGCTTCAAGTCATACACCAAAGAAACACCACATGCCATCGCCCAAGCTGCTGCTGATGATCACCTTGATGTGCTGCTTGATCTTGGTGGCTTAACCCTTTTCAGCAAGGTTGAAGTTTGTGCTTACAGGCCTGCTCCCATGCAGATCAGTTGGCTTGGATATGTCCATCCAGTTGGTTTTGCCAACACCATAGATTACCTGATGCTTGACCCATATATAAAGCCCGATAACCATGATCTGTTGATTGAAAAACCATTGGTGCTACCCCACACCTGGGTTGCCATTGATGAGGAGGTGTTTATAGCCAGCCCTATTGCTAAAAGCACCGCCGAAGATCGCAATGGTTATGTGACATTTGGCAGCTTTAATGCTTCCTATAAACTCACCCCAGAAGCAATAGAGGTGTGGGCACAGATTATGCATATGGTGCCAAATTCTCGCTTCATCTATATGCGCCCCGAAACAGTTGCAACGCCGTTACAAGAAAATTTACGCCGGCGCATGGCATCGCATGGCATCTCTGCAGACCGTGTTTCTTTCATCTCGGCACGTGATAACTATCGTTCGTATTATAACAACATCGACATCTCACTCGACACATTCCCCCACACTGGCGGCACCGTCACCTGCGAGGCATTATGGATGGGTGTGCCTGTTGTCACCCTTGTGGGGCAATCGTTTTTTGAAAGAGTAAGCTACAGCAATCTTGTCAATTCTGGTCTGTCAGACCTAGCCGCTTTCACCATTCAAAAATATAAAGACATAGCAGTTAAGCTAGCTTTTGACAAAGAAAGAAGGCGTTATCTGTTGCATAACCTGCGCAAGCAGATTCAGCAAGGCCCTCTGGGGCAACCACAGCAGTTCGGCAAAGATTTTGGCAACCTTATTGCTTCAACTCTTTAAATAATTCTGAAGATGATTCACCCATCCCTCATCATCCTCAGAGCCAGATATTACTGGATTCCCGGATGCCAAGCGAACTTGGCCCCGAGAGTGACGGTTATTGTATTTTTTGCCAATATATCAAAATGTGCTTTGCTTCTTGCATCCATCTAATTACAGATCAAAGCCTTTAGTAAAGACGACGTCGCCCTTCATCATCTGCCCGGGAGCACCGATCCATCATGGTCTCTCACATTTTGAGCATATCCTTGAGGAGTCAGCCTATTAATATATTCTATCTCATCTCCATCTCGAGGAGGATAATAAACAGCACTAGTTGCAACTGGTAGCTCTAGCCACTGGCCTGTTTCTGGTACTATGGGATAACTCCTTCTCGGTGGCAGCTGAATAGGTTTTTTCAGTTCGAACTGCTGAGATACAAAAGCTTTAAATTCATCATATATACCATACCTTTGCCAAATATCTTTCACTTTTTGCAGCTTTAATAAGTCTATAACATTCTGTCCATAATCATTATGAGCAAGAATATCAGCCCCTGCTTCAACACACATATTAAAAACCTTTTTAATATAACACAGATTTCTTTCTGGCCCTTCATCTTGTATATCTTCATTTAATATCATAAGATGTAAAATAGTGTTATTTCCAGGGTATCCTTCCAAATATACAGCATGATCTAGACATTCGCGAACCATATATCTATATCCATTTCCACACGAAATATACGTCTTCGATTCTGAATTTAACTTCAAAAGCAAATCGCGCTCTGCGCCATTGAAGTTATAAGAATCATCATCACCACTCCACCTCATAACAGATCTACCTCATATATTTAATATGTGTGCATTATATATCCAAATAGCATTTGGTCAATAAACTTAATTTTATTTTGGGATATGATATCTCCTTTAATTTTCATTGGCCAGGTGCAAATAGATATGTTAATATGGGGGGCGAAATATGACATGGCCCTGCTGGGCCTAGATAAATTTAACAGTGTTGGTATCATGAAAATTAATGCAATAGACATAAGAGTTGGAAATTTGTTGGAATATAACAATAGATTATGGGTGGTGTTAAAAACCATGCACACTCAGCCTGGCAAGGGTGGTGCCTATATGCAAGTTGAAATGAAAGACATTCGCGACCACACCAAAAACAACATTCGCTTCCGCAGCTCAGAAAGTGTTGAAAAAGCAAGTTTAGAGCAAAAAGAATTTCAATTGCTATATGTTGCGGGTGATTCTTTAGAATTAATGGGCACCGCTGATTATGAACAAATCTCTGTGCCAAGTGAATTGGTTGGTGAAAGATTACCCTTCTTAAAAGATGGGATGATTTTGACCCTGGATTTTTATAATGAAGAGCCAATTTCAATCACCCTGCCTGACACCGTCATTTGCGAAGTTTCAGAATGTGAACCGGTGGTTAAAGGGCAAACAGCAACCTCATCATATAAACCAGCAATGCTGGACAACGGCCTGCGCGTTATGGTTCCACCATTCGTTGGGGTTGGTGACAAGATTGTTGTTCGGGTTGAAACACAAGAATATTTAGAAAGAGCTAAATAAATGGCTGTATCACAAAACGATATTCATGATAAAATTGCCAAGGCTTTTCCAGGGGCAGAGTTCACTATAACCGACCTTGTTGGCGATAATAATCATTATCAATTGCAGATCAAAGCTGCAGAATTCCGTGGCCTGAGCAAAATCGCCCAACATAAGTTGGTTTATGCCGCCCTTGCTGATTGCATTGGTGGTGCGCTGCATGCACTGGCTTTAAAAACCGAAGAACTTTAAGGAGATATAATGACAGAATCTTTAATCCAAAAACAAATTTCTGACTTGATAAGCAGCAATAAAGTTGTGCTATTTATGAAGGGCTCAGCCGATGCACCAATGTGTGGATTTTCCTCAACTGTTGTGCAAATTCTGAAGATGATCAAAACTGAATTTATCGCCATCAACATTTTAGAAAGCGAAGAAATGCGCGAGGGAATCAAAATATTCTCTGATTGGCCAACCATTCCTCAGCTTTACATCAATGGCGAGTTCATTGGCGGCTGCGACATCACCCGTGAAATGTATCAAACTGGCGAATTGCAGGAATTGCTTAGTAAATAAATGGAACAGATCTTCTCCTTATTAAACGTATATCTGCCAATTGCAGACGTGACAGTCAACTTATTGGCCATTGTTATGGTTGGAATAGTGACTGGCTTGTTGGCTGGAATGTTCGGCCTGGGTGGCGGGCTTATCATAGTGCCAGTTTTAACGTTTCTGGGAATAGACTATTCCATTGCTTCCGCTTCAAGCACTAACCAAATGACGGCCAGCTCTCTTTCTGGCTATCTGGCTTATGCTAGAAGAAAAAGGGTGGACTATAAGCTCGGCCTGATTATGCTGCTTGGCGGCTTAATCGGCAGCACCATGGGCATTAGGCTGTTTCATTATCTGACAGATGTGGGAATGCTGGACTTCGTGGTTGCTCTGTGCTTTGCAGCAGTGCTTGGTTCGATAGGCCTTTGCACCTTTGTCGATGCCATAATCATTATGTATTGTAAATTAAAGCACCTTGATAAACCAAAAATCAAACGCTTCAATTGGGCGAAAAAGCTTAAAATGCCGCTGCGCCTGACCTTCTCTAGCTGCCATGAAGATGTGAGCATTATATCACTTGTTTTCGTTGGCTTCATCGGTGGAATTTTTGTTTCAATCATGGGAATCGGCGGCAGCCTTATCATGATACCGATGATGGTTTACATCCTTAGTGTGTCTGACGCATTCACCGCAGGCACAACCCATTTCCAAATTATATTCACCAGCATATTATCAACCCTGCTTCACTCATATTCATGCCACCATCTGGATATAGTTCTGTCTTCCATCCTTATGGTTTGCACCGCCCTCGGCGCCCAAATTGGCGTCAGGCTTACATCGGAGTTCCATCCCGACAACTTCCGTATTCTTTTGGCTTTACTGGTGCTGATGCTGTGCGCCAAGGTTCTTTTCGGGGTTATGGCAACCCCAACTGACATATTCACCCTAGAGATGCTGAGTGGTGCAAAATGAATTTACGCAAAACCATATATCAACTGATTTTAAACCTGCTTTGGGTGCAATCATCATTCGCTAATTACATGATCGCCGACATCTCCGCCCACACCTTGATCAAGGGGGTGGATTTCACCGGCAGGGAAATTTCCATCTCTGGCGTGTCTGACAGCAACAGCAACCTAATAGCTGTAATCAAAGGGCCCGATCAGGATTATAACGTGTGGAGAAAGAAGAAAATAGGCGGGATTTGGTCTAAACATAACCCTCACCTATTTAAAAACATACCTTCTTATTTCTTCGTGACCAGCTCTTATGATGTGAAGAAATCTATACCCGATATGTTAGCTTATTCTTTAGGGGTGGAAAGCCATAAACCATTTTTACCAAGCATCAAAAAAGATAATAAATCATTTTATCTTGAGCTGATAAAGATAAAACAAAAGGCCAACCTATATCCAGCCTCCATAAGCACTATAGAGAAGGTCGGCAAGCAAATATTTAGGTTTAAGGCCTATATACCCTGCTCTGCCAGCATTGGTAAATATACTGTTGATATATATAAAGTTAATGGCAACGTTATTAAAGACACCATCCAGCTTCAGTTCAACATAGATAACATTGGCTTCGATCGCGCAATTACTGTTTTTTCCAACAGGCATCCTTTGGAGTATGGGGTTCTCGCTGTGATCATTGCTCTTATCACGGGCTCTCTTGTTGGGTTTCTGTTTAGGAAAGACAGATAATTATATCAATTATTAAATTTGAAAATAAATTGGTTGTGCTTTGCCATCCTCACCACTATAATGAGACGGTAAAATCTTAATTGACCTAGAACTCGGTTACGTAACCTGTTTTATTGCTCTGCTAAATAAATAAACTTAAAAAGGTAATAACATTGAAGTTGTGGCAAAAGGTAATGATTGGAATGGTGCTTGGCGGCACCGTTGGTGAATTTATGGGCGCTGATGCCGCCTTCTTCAGATATATAGGTGAAGCATTCGTCAATATGATCAAAATGGTGGTGATTCCTCTTATATTCTTCTCCATCTTAAATGGGGTGACAAATCTTAACGATGCTGCCACCTTCAATAAAATTGGCTCTAAAGCTTTGATTTATTACGCCATCACAACTGCGTTCGCTGTGGTGATCGGCTTGATTTTTGCCATTGTGTTTGAGCCAGGAATTGGCCTGAACATCACCCTTGACGTCAGCCAATCGACCGCACCGGCACGCAGCCTTGTCGACATATTCACAGGCCTGATTCCAACCAACCCAATAAAGGCTATGGCTGATGGCAACACTATGCAGGTTGTGGTGTTTGCTTTTTTCACCGGCTTTGCTTTGATAAAAATCGGCGACCGCGGGCGCGAAGTGAAAAACCTGATCACATCATCCACTCAATTAGTGTTTAAAATGATTGAATTGGTGATAAAATTAACCCCATATGGTGTCTTCGCCATCATGGCTTGGGTGATTGGGATCCATGGAATTGGTATATTCCTGTCCTTAGCAAAATTCTGCTTTGTGGTTATCGGGGCCTTATTTGCGCAATATCTGCTGTTTGGGGTGATGATATTTTTATGCGCCGGCCTCAACCCATTGCCCTTTTATCGCAAGATGATCGAAACCCAAGTGTTAGCCCTTGCAACCGTGAGCAGCAAAGCAACATTGGGAACCGCTGATAATGCTTTGCGCACTAAAATGGGGGTCTCTAAGCAATCTTCAGCATTCATACTGCCTTTGGGGGCTTCGATGAATATGGATGGCACGGCGATATACCTCGGCATATGCAGCGTATTCTTCGCCCAGATGACGGGGGTTAACCTTTCATTTGAGCAATATGTTACCATAGTGATCACCTCGACAATTGGCTCTATTGGTGCTGCTGGCTTTCCTGGTGGCTCAATGGCGATGATGGGGATGGTTCTTTCTTCAGTTGGCCTGCCACTAGAGGGCATGACCCTTATCATAGGCGTTGATCGCTTCCTTGACATGCTGCGCACCGCAATCAACATCACAGGCGATTGCGCCGTGACCTTGGTTGTGGATAAACTAGAAGGAAGCTTTAACCCAGAGATGTATCATTCAAAGGAATCTCATGTTGATAAGTTGATATAGGCGGAGTTTAGTTTATTATTACTGGACACCTGACTGCGCAGATGTGACATCGATCGATATCTTCTTACCACGTTTAATCCTGGCCAGCAATCCATCGCTTTGCCTACTAGCACCTTCTAATCCTTTAATTTAAGCAGCTGCGCATAGCTTTCTTCATGCGAGCCATTGGTGTCAATCACCAGATCAGCATGATTAACCCTATATTCATTGCTAACCTGCCTTTTTAGAACTGAATCAAGGGTTTTTGCATCCATTTTTCCTCTGGATAAAACGCGCTGTTTTTGCAGCTCTAGATCACAGATGGTGGCCAGCACTATGTCATGCTCCACCTCCACCTGCTTTTCAAAAAATAATGGTATCTCTATAGCCATAGATTTCCCCGAGGCAGCCCTTAGATCTTCAATCCACCCTGCTCTGCGCTGGAGCAACAATGGATATAATATATCTTCCAGCCTATTTAACAGATTATCATCATCAAAAACAAGCTTAGCCAGAACGGCCCGGTCAACCACTCCATCCCTTAATGCAGCAGGGGCCAACTTTGCAATTTGTTCATAGGCCTGACCATTGATCAATTCACGAATAACTTCATCGCTGTTAAAAAGGCTGAACCCCATTTTTTCAAGGCATCTCATTATATATGATTTGCCACTGCCAATTCCGCCTGTAACAATTACTATTTGGCCGCTCAAGGGGGATAACTTATTGCTCATGATCATAAATTTTTTCTATGATAAATATAGGGCGTCCTTTAACCTCTGCATAGATACGGGCTATATATTCCCCCACAACGCCTATGCTTATCAACTGCAAGCCACTGGCAAACAACATAGTGACCATCATCGATGCATAGCCAGGCAATTCGACCCCCATGAATATGGTGCGTTGAATCAGATATACCCCATATGAAAAAGAGAATATCGCAGTAAAAAAGCCAATATACATCCAGATCTTCAGCGGCACCGATGAAAAAGAAAATATGCCATCCAAAGCAAGGTGCAATAATTTAACAAAACCTAGGGTGCTTTTTCCTGCCATTCTGTTAGGGCGGTTGAATTCTATGACTTCGGTTTCAAAACCTGGCCACGCCATAATCCCCTTCATCATCCGGTTTTTTTCAGGCAGAGACTTGATCACATCAATAACCTGGCGATCCATCAATCTGAAATCTCCTACGTTTTCTGGAATGTTCACGTCCGACATCACCGTCATGATTTTATAGAACAACTTGGCTGAAACTCTTTTAAACCACCCCTCTTCATCGCGTTTTGCTCGTTTGGCCAAAACCACTCGCGCGCCCTTCTGCCATTTGGCAATCATCTGACTTATAAGCTCTGGCGGGTCTTGCAGGTCAGCATCCAATGGTATCACTGCATCACCCCTGGCATTGAACAACCCTGCACTCAAGGCAGCTTCTTTGCCAAAATTCCTCGATAAATTAATCACCCTTATCTGGGGTAATTTCTTTTGCCATATCAATAATTTGGCAAGGGTGCTATCTTTACTCCCATCATTAATGCAGTCTATTTCAAACCGGCAATCGCCGCATTCATTTATGATGCTGGCTAAGCTTGAAAACAAATAATCCAAATTCCCTTCTTCATTATACATCGGAATTGATAACGATATTAATGGCCTTGTCATATACCCCTCATCTCAGAAAATAATGTCATTCCATACAGCAACAATAAATCTAAGTGAAACCTATATGGATCCTTCACTTTAAAAAACACCGCCAGCATATGCATAATTATCAAGATAATCAGCTGCAATGGCAGCAGCCAACAACAGGCACAGGCGATGGCCGCATATTTAGCGATAATTTCCATCAGCTTAAAATCTTTGTCTTTTTGTTCAGCTATCACAAATATGGCCAAAACAGAGATCTGGGTTAGCCAAGTGTAAAAATCTCCATCTAAGACAGTGCGATATATCACCCCTAAAAAACACATAAACCAGAAAAGATAACTGGGGATGTTATGCTGCCCTTGACGCAGGGCGATAAGCAATATCATGGTGGGGGCGAAAAACGATAACAATATGAATGGTTGCTCAGCAGGCACCAGCAGATAATGTAAAATGAAGGTCAGGGCCACGCTGAATTCCAAAACAGTGTAAATCCGATTTATCGGGGCGGCGCAATAATTACATTTGAAACTAAATTTAGTAGCAATCAAACTTAATATAGGCAGATATTCATAAAACCGCAGTGGGTTCTTACACACCGAGCAATGAGGAGCCTCCCCAGAAAGTTTTTTATATCCATTAACAGGCTTGTTATTGCTGATTCGATAATAAAATGAGGTGGTGAAGTTACCAAATATAAAACCTAATATAATTATCAGCAGCAACATGTTATTCCCCTAAACCACTTAAAACAGCATCCAACACTCTCTTCATATCCATGCTGAATGACCCCTTGATAAGCACTATATCACCGGCCTTTAACAACTTTGGCAACTTGCCGGACAATTGGGCTGAATCATCACAATGCATGGCAGCCATGGATGAAGGCAACTCTTTAAACACCAATTCACTAAGTGGGCCTACTGTGTAAACAGCATCGACTTTATTGCGCACAAGCGGCTCTACAAGGCTTAAATGCATTTTTTTTTCGTCTTTGCCGAGCTCTTTCATATCACCCATCACGACGATGAAACGATTGTGATCTTTTTTGCGCTGTGCGGTGGCATCAATCGTTGCAATCATGGAAACGGGGCTGGCATTATAAGATTCATCAATAATTGTGATGTCATGCTTTGGCAGATAGTGGATAACACCTCTCCCTGCTATTGGCAGGAAATTTTGCAATTGCTTGGCTGCAACTTCAACATCAACGCCTGCGGCATAAGCAGCGGCAATCACTGCTAAGCTGTTAAGTATCAAGTGCTTTCCTTGCACCCGCATCTGATATTTGATCACCCTGCCATGGCAATCCGCAACCACGTCCATATAGTCCTGATTGAATGTTGCTTGCTGCAGGCGAAATTCTGATTCGGCTTCAAGGCTAAAACCCAAAACATTAGCTCCTTTTAAAGCCGCATGCCTTTGCAAAGTTAGGTGATATTGGTTATCCATATTTATTATGGCAGTTCCACCTGCAGGCAAGCCCGCGATGATTTCAGCCTTAGCCTCGGCAATCGCAGCCACTGATGGGAAGAATTCGATATGAACCGCTTCAACATTGGTGATGATTGCCACATCCGGCCTTGCCAGCAAGGTTAGTTCCAAGATCTCGCCAGGGCCACTCATCCCCATCTCTATGACGGCAAATTCAGTGCTGATAGGCATGTTTGCCAATGTCAGCGGCACCCCATAGTGGTTATTTAAATTTCCATAATTGGCATATGTTTCACCCACTTCAGCAAAAACACAACGAAGCATTTCTTTCACTGTGGTTTTGCCAACGCTGCCTGTCACTCCGATGACCTTGCCCTTTATTTGCGCGCGAGCATAGACGGCCATATCTTGCAAAGCCTTAGTTGTGTCTGGCACCATGGCATATGCCACACCAGGTGGGACGGAATCAGCATTTTCCACAACACAGCACACAGCCCCAGCATCAAC
>Ga0114977_10000154_pt1 | contig 44198 bp, 16 predicted proteins | sample S_130805_MF_Meta_FD_87026 | JGI IMG/M metagenome (GOLD analysis project Ga0114977, IMG submission 87026) | Freshwater microbial communities from Lake Simoncouche, Canada to study carbon cycling - S_130805_MF_MetaG | ecosystem: Environmental > Aquatic > Freshwater > Lake | place: Lake...
CGTCTGGTTCAAGAGCTGTTGAAGTTTTTATAAATGCAATTTCTCAAACTCCAGTATTCTTTGGAGGTGATACTTATGTAAATAGATACACTGAAAAGAATAACATGTTCTTCTTCTATGATTGGTTATATGGTCAACCTGATGGTTATGAGTATAACTATATTTTAAGACACATGATTGCTGAACCTAGATTCTGGGCAAACAGTCAATTGTATGATGTATCAGATGCTACACCAGGATCAATTGCTGATTTAATTAATCCTCCTCCGGGAACAGGTGTATTACCAACAAATTATTATAATTTAGATTATTATGTAAATAGTAGTAGAAAATATAATTATGCAACTGATACACCAGACAATGATCCTCCTAATCCAGATACATATCCTGGAATATTTGGTGCTAAGAATTCATACTTTTATTTAGCTAACTCATCAGTAAGAGATTTCTTTGTTGAGTCAGATGTATTAGTAGATTTTAGACAACCTGGTACTGCAGTATATGAACAACATTATGATCACAATACATATACTGATTTACCAGCAATGTTTAATATGAATCCTGAAACTATCACTAAAGGAAACTATTATGCATATGATTATTCATTAAGTATATCTAAAGTGTTTACTCAATACTTTTCACAAGGTAATTTACAGTCTAGATATTATAATCCTACTGTATCTCAGTTATGTTATACTTACTATCCTGATAGAGTTATATATTCATTACCTCAACAAAATGAATCATCTAAAGATTCATGGTTTATATATCTTGTAAATAATTATAAAGAATTTAAAAACAAAATTACTAGTATAAAAGCATATGCTAAAACAGGTATGTTTATTACATTCCAGAATGCCAGTCCTTTAGTTTATCAAGGTGTTGATACACTTGAAACTGATCTTGGTACTAAACTTACTATAGGTGATGGTGGTTTATTTTCTAATCCTCCACAGAATGTGACAATCTCTGATGTTGAGTATGAATATGGTTCATCACAGAATAAATTTGGAGTAATTGCTACTCCTGCAGGAATGTATTATATATCTCAGAATCAAGGAAGAGTATTTGCATTTGAAGGGGGTCTTAAAGAAGTATCTCAACAAGGTATGAAATGGTGGTTTAGTTTATTCTTACCATATAAACTTACTGAAGACTTTCCTGATTATCCACATACAGATAATCCTGTTGCCGGTATTGGTACACAAGCAGTGTATGATAATTACAATGGTGTAATATATTTTTGTAAAAAAGATTACCAATTAAGAAAAGACTTACCTGCAAATACAATAGTAGAATATATTGAATCAAGAGATTATTTTCTAGTAAATGGTAGAAGTAAAGTTGAATTAGGGGATCCACTTATATTTGAAAATGCATCATGGACAAATAGTTATGACCCAAAAAGTAATTTTTGGATTTCACACCATGACTGGCATCCAGACTTTGTAATACCAGCAAGACAATTTTTTATGTCAACTAAAGGGGGTAAAGTATGGAAACATAATATATCATGTAGCAGTTACTGTAACTTCTATGGAATTCAATATCCATTTGAGGTTGAGATACCATTAATAACGGGACAAACAATTACTACTCTTAAATCTATGGAGTATTTACTTGAATGTTATAAGAATAGCACATTTAACTGTGTTGATCAATTCCACGTTCTTGATTTTAATTTTGATAAAGCTGTAGTATATAACTCAGAACAAGTATCAGGATACTTGAATCTTAACATATTTCCTAAGAATAATATTACACTAGCAAATACATATCCTAAAATAAACCCAACATCTATTGATATCTTATTTGCTAAAGAGGAAAACAAATATAGATTTAATCAGTTTTGGGATATAACTAAAAATAGAGGAGAGTTCCCAATAGGTTCTAATTATCCTCCTACTGGACCACTAGTTCCAGGTACTACAGTTCTTGCTGGTAATTATACTCAAGAAGTAATATGGAACACACAGTCTAATGGTTATATTAAAACATTAAATACTACTAACTTAGATTATGCTAAGAATCAACTTGAAAGAAAAAAATTCAGACACTATTTAAATTTCTTATATTTGAGCAAGGCAGATTCTAAAGATGTAAACATGATAGTTAAAATTAGTAATAGTAAAAATCAAATATCACTCAGATAATGGGATTCAATAAGAGAGTATTATCTAAAGCTGTATCAGAATTAGGTAAAGCAAAAGCACCGGGTAAACCAAGAGATATAATAACTGATCCTGCAGGTCAATGGAAATACCCAGGTCAGAAGACTAGAATACCTGGTAATGATATTACTATGCAAGGAGTTGATTATCCTGTATGGGCTCAACCTAATGTTGGGCCTGGTACATTAATGCAACCTGGTCAAGATTATAACTTTCCTGATGCTGATTATGTAGATGAAACACCATTAGCTAAGAAAGGTGGTACTCTTAAAAGTAAGAAGTACTCTAGTAATATATCTGCTACTAATAAACTATTTACTAAGAATAAATTATTTCAAAAAAAGAAGAGTAAGATATTTGATCCTAACGCTAAGTTTAAATCTGGAGGTTCTAAACTAGGTTCTATTAATCTTAATCCAAATCCATTAAGTCACTATGAATTAAACTATGGTTTTAATCTACCTACTAAACAAGATGGTGGAGATATTGATGGTGAAGAACTAGAACTTACTGATGAAGAAATACAAGCATATAGAGATGGAGGTTATGTAGTAGATGAATTACCTGAAGCACAAGAAGGTGGTCCAAAAGATACTATAATTTATCCTCCAGGAGATTCAGAATACATGAATCAACCTGCTTTAAATTATGATATACTAGAAATGCAGAATCAAAAAGCAAGGAGAAACTATGAACAATATTTAAAAGATAGTACTGATCCTACTAATATACAAAGAGCATCACCTTCTTTTCAACAAAAATATTTTATGAATAAGGATGTTGTTAATGCTAAAACAGGAGGTTATGTACAACATGAACTAGTTAAAGCACAAAATGGTTTAACTAAAAAACCTTTTGTAACATCTGATCCTGACGAATTTGCTTACAGAAATAAAATGTATGGGGACAGTTTAAAATTATATAATGCATATCAAATGCAAGATAAGCTAATGGGTCCCGGAAATGTTAAGACTAAAAGTGATTTAAAATGGAGCACTAAAGAATTACAAGAAGGTAGAAAGAAAAAAATGGTAAGAGGATTAAGTTATCCTATTGCAGATGATTATCAAAATGAAAAAGACCAGTTTGAAGGAGGTTTTAATGCATGGAGTGCAAGGCCACAAGATTTAAAACTTATTAAATATTATAAATCTTTAGGATTTACAGATAAAGATATAATGTATCATTCATCACCTGATATTGTTAGTGATAAAATAAAACCAGTTGGTACTTATTTAGATGGAACTGCATCAAGCCCTATATATAAAAAACCAAAGCAACCTGTACAATTTGGAAAAAATACAACACCACAAGAAGAAAATATAATACAACAAGAAAAAAATACAGTAGATAGTTTACCTCTTCTGCCAATTAAAAATATACAAACTTTGAATCCTGAATTTATTCCACAAAGAACTGTTCAGCCTAAAAGTTATAGTAACCCTAACAGACAAGGAAGATGGTCTGATGGAAGCAATGAACAATTTCCTAAAGGTTTAAATACAAGTGACTGGGAAAGAAAGACAAGAGAATACCAAGAACAACAAAGAGGTACAAAACAACCAGTATCACAAATACGTAAAGAAGGTGGAGTATTAGTTAAAGCTCAAACAGGTTTAGAAACTGAACCACAAGTAGCAGAAGAAGATAAATATGCTCCTACTGTTATGGATCCAGTTGAAGTTAAAAGAGAAAAAGCAGAATGGTCAAAACTACAAGAACAGTATGAAAAGAATACACCATATGAAGAATACTTTCATAAAAGAAAAGAAAAGTATCTTAAGAGTAGACCTAAAAATTTAACAAAGTTAATGGGTATTGGTGATGATGATTTACCTGAGAGTGTAGCAAATAGTATTTATAATGACTATCAATATAGAAAAAACAATTATGTTACTAAAAATTTAGGACCTAAAAAAGGTTTTAATCCTAGAAAACATGGTGAGTGGGTAGACAACTTAAGTAATAAGGAAAGAGAAATCATATCTAATTCAAGATATGGAAAAAATCTACAACCATCTTTATGGACTAGAACTGGAGCAGGTGCACAAGAATTAGCTAACTTTTTAGTTAAATCTACTGGTATACCAGCATTAATGGGTGATCCAGATAAAGACGTTCTTAACTATAAACTTAAAGGATTAACTAATAAAGAATATAAAGACATACATAATGATCGTTTAGGTGCTCTAAATACATTTGCAGCTGGTGATATACCTGGAGCTATTTTAGCTAATGCTCTGACAAATTCTAATAGAGAGCAACCAGGTTGGTTATCTGGGCAATTAATGGGCAATGTAACACCAGAAAGAGCTGCAGGATTAAATCCACTTATGCTTACTGGTGTAGGTGAAATGATGGCAGGTAAATCTTTATTAGGTTTAGGTGTGGATGCATTACGTCCTGGTCTTAATAGTGTAGGTAAAACATTAGGAACAGAAACAGGTTTGTTATCTAATGCAAGACTAATAAATCCTTGGGCTAATAAATTAAATAAATACAATAGAGTAGTTGGAGAAGATGCTATATTAGATTTACAAAATTCTGGATTAGTTAGAGCAGGTGATTATGGAGGAGTAGAAAATAATTTTAAATCTTTTGATGGTATACGTACAACACCATATCCTTCATTTGGTACAGGGGCTCCTAGACAAACTTATATTGATCAAACTATACAACAAGGTAAAAAACCTTTCATAATATCAACAGATAGACCAATGAAAGTTTCTAATTTAGGAAGACATGGTAAAGGTTCTACTATGTTTCCTGTAGATGAAACAGGAAAGTATATGTCAGCCTTTTCTGCAGATGATGTAAAAGTTTTTGGAGATAAACCTCATTGGCTAAAAGGGTATCCAGAAATACCTAAAGAATTACCAGGTTCTCCTAATGTAGACTTTTCTAAATATTTAACACAAGAAGAAGCTGTTGCAGCTAGAGCTGAAAGAATGATTAGTCAAGAAGGTAAATGGGTAGATCAACCTTCAACACTTAAAGGTAAATTTGAAAATGCTGTAAAAAATCATAATCCTGCAAGTGATTTTAGACCAGAGGGAATAGGAAATAATACAGGAAATAATACACAAATTAGTAAATTAGTTGACTTATCAGATGCTAATAAATCTAGAGTTGCAGCACATGAAACAGGGCATTATTATAGACCAACTATAAAAGAAGGTGATGAATGGAACAGTTTTTTTGACTGGAGTAAACTTAAAGGAAAAAATGCTACAAGTACATCAAGAGATATAAGAAGAGATAAACAATATCTATCAGGTAAAGGTTATTATAAAAGAAACTCTGGTCAATACGGAGATGAAATTAGAGAAAGAGCTGCACAATTAAAAGATTACATAGCTCAAAAAAATGGAATTCCTTTAAATCAAAATTTTGAAATTACACAAGCACAATTAGATGATGCTATTGAAAATTATGTAAAAGATACAGGATTAGATAATAACATGTCTCAAATGTTAGGAGCATTGACAGATAAAAAAGGATTTTTAGGAGCAATGAATAAATATGCTCTTGGAACTATATCAACAGTAATAGGTGCAGGTGCATTACAACAAAAAAGATTTGGTGGTGAAGAAGCATGGGAGGATGAATTATCTGATGATGAGATAGAAGAATTAAGAAGAGGTGGTTATGTTGTAGAAAATCTTGATTAAACTTTTAATGTTTATTGAGTAAACTAAAATTTATTATATTTAATATATATTACATATTATATGAAAAAGAGAGTAAGAGTATATAAACCAGGTGGTGAATCTAACCAACCTACTCAAGAACAGATAGTAAATTATATTGCACAAAGAATGTCAGCTGATGATTTTGATGGTGATACAGATGCACTTAAAGCAGAATTAGCTCAAGCAGGTATTCCTGAAGATAATGCTGATGAATATATTTCTTATGTGAGTGATAATTTAGGTTTAGATGATAATGAAGAAGGTGATCTAGAAGCTCAAGCTGCAGCAGAAGAACAAGCAAGAGCTCAAGAAGAAGAACAACAAGCTTTACTTGAACAGCAAAGAGCGGCAGAAGAAGAAACTTATAACGCTCAATTAGAAGAAATGTATAATATCACTGGAGAAGAACCAGTTGATGAAGATATGACTTATGCAAAACAAGGTGGTACTAGTTTAAGCAAAAAAAGTTTTATTAAACAATACACTAAATTTGCTAAGATGGCTCAAGGTGGTGATACACCTAATCCAGGTCCAGATGATGTACTTAATGGTAGAGAAGCACATGTTAATGGATTCTTAAGTGCTGTTAAAAATACAGCTAATGATGCTGTACTAAGACAAGAAGCAGAAGCTCAGTATAATGCAGTATATGGTACACCACAGATAGGTGCTTATCAAGACGGTGGTATACATCAAGAAGAAGTTGATTTTGAAAACCCATTACACCACTTAAGTACATACGGTGCTGATACAAGACATATCTTTTCTGATAATATGTATACTGAAAATGATGTTGCAGCAATGGAACAATATGGAGGCAATACTGGTCAAGGTTTATATAGATTCATTGGTGGTGGTGATAATGAATCTGCTGATGAAGAATATCAAGATGGTGATATAGATTATAATGAATATGCTAAAGGTGGTTTTAAAATGCCTAAAAGATCTGGTAGACAATATACTCAAGCAGTAGGTTCACCTTATTATACAGCTACAGGTGAAGCGGCTAACCCTGTTGATCTTGCAAATAGAAAAGTAACAAGTGTTAATGTAACTAAAAGAGGAATCTTTGGTAGACCTAAAGCATATACTGTAAACTATGATGGTACTACTTCAGTAGCACCAACTGTTAATCCTGCAGCAACACCAACAGGTGAGTATATGCCAGCTAATGAATTTACAGGTGACAGACAATCAATTGCTAATTGGATGATGAGAACTGGTATACCAGGAGTAAGAGGTTTGGGTGCTAAGATGATTGATTCAAAACAATTACCTGATCATGATGTACAAAAAAATGATCCAGATGAGATAAAAAGAATTCAAAGATTTCATCCTGATTATACACCCTTAGGTAAACAACAAGAAGAACCATATACACCTTATTATGTGCCTTCTACTTTAAAATTTGTAACACCTGGTTCAACTGCTATTGCTAATAAAGTTATATTAAATAATATACCAGAAAATACAAAACAACTGGAACAAGCAAAACAGATTGAAACATTGATGGGTAAACAAAATAATTCTGATATGACATCAGATGAACAGACTTATCAAAATTTTCTTATAAATCAAAGAGGACCAGCATATAGAGAATATGGTGGGCCTATTGATTATACAGAATATGCATATGGCGGTGATGTATCTCTACCAGAACTATATAGAGCTCAAGTAGGTGTAGAACAAAAACTAGATCCTAATGCTAATGTACTTAGATTTCCAGGATTAGATGATAATGCAATTATGAATGAAAATTTATCATTTGCTGAACCTACAGAAACTAAGAAATCATTAACACCAGAAGAAGAATTATTAAAATATCAACGTGGTTATAATCAACAACTTACATATGTTGATCCTAAAGTTGCAGGTGAAAGTATAGCAGGTATTGGTACTACTGATAATCCAATAAAGCAAAAACAAGGTACTTCAGAAGATTACTTAAGTAAAAAAGATTGGGATAAAACTAGAGATAACTTTAATATGGGTATGATGGCTGTTAATGCTGGATTAGATATTGCTGATCAAGTAAGAGCTAGAAAACAAGAGAATCAAATGCTTGCAAATACAACTGCCGCTGAAACTAATTATGGTATAAGCAATCAAGATGATAGAGGTGACTATGATCCTAACTCAGGTTTATTTAGACCAGATCAAATGGGATTCAACGGTGTTGCAAGATATGGTGGTATTTACGCTACTGGTGGAAGCACAGAAGATGAAGATGAGGGTGTTCAATACATGACTCAAGAAGAAATAGATGACTTCATTGCTAATGGAGGAGAATTAGAATATTTATAATTTTGCATTATGTACTTTAAAGTAAAAATAACTAAGGGATTACCACAAGCTAAAACGGGAGGTTTTACAGGTAACAATTTAAATAAACAAGTAATTAGTTTTGGTGGAGCTGATATGAATGCTGCATCAAGACATCTTGAGAATACTAGATATTTAAAACAAGTTCCAAGAGATGAAGCTAATCTAGAAGCTGAAAAAGGTGAGACTGCATTTGGTGACATCAATGGTGATGGTTTTCCAGAGCATATGCTTATTGGTGGTAAAAGACATAGTCAAGGAGGAACACCATTAAACTTACCTGATGATACTTTTATCTTTAGTGATACAGCTTCTATGAAAATTAAAGATCCAGAGATACTTGCTAAGTTTGGTAAAAAATCTGGTTCATATACTCCTGCTGAATTAGCAAAGCCATATGATGTTAATAAGTATAGAAAGATATTAGAAGATCCTAACTCAGATAAAGTAGATAAAAAATCTGCTGAGTTAATGATTAAAAATATTAATCTTAAGCTTGGTGCATTAGCGTTAGCTCAAGAATCTAAAAAAGGATTCCCTCAAGGTATTCCTGAAGTAGCTAGACCTTACATGGAAGAAATGGGTATTAAAGAAGAAGATTTAATGCCACAAAAAATTCAACCAGAAGCACAGGTTAATGAACAAGCTATGCAAAATCCATATGAAAATCAAGGTATGGGTATGCAATCTCCTGAAGAAGAAATGATGGAGCAAGGACAAGGTATGCAAAATCCACAAGAAGAGATGATGGAAGTACCTCCTATGGCTCAGTACGGTATGATGACAGGTGATTACAGTTATCCTGGTCAACAATTATATAGAACTGGTGGTGCATTAAATAGATTTGCTGATGGTGGAGCTAAATATAAAATACCAGAAGGAGCAGTTGTAATTAAAAGAGCGGATTATAAAACTGAAGATGACTATGCAAAAGCAAGAAATGAACAATTTGCTAAAGCTGGTAAAAATCCTGTTTATATAGAAATGCCTGATGGTAAATATAAAAAAGTTACTCAAACTACTAAAGCAAGAGATCCATATACAGGAGAAGATTTAAAATCTACTTGGAATAACTCTCAAGAAATTGCTGATATATTTAAAGACATGAATATGTCTATTAATACTCCTGAGTTTACAAAGATACTTTCAGACTATACATTGAAAGCACTTAAAGATAAAGAAAGTTATAGACTTAAATCTGGCAAAATAAGTAAAGCATATGAAAACTATAAAACAAAAGAGTTTACACCTGAGCAAATAAAAAAAGCATTTGCATTACATCAAAAAAGAAATTTAGCATTACAGGCTCACGGTATAAAAGCAAGATACTTTGAAGATGCATCAACAGGTAGATTATTAACTCCTCAACAAATGGTTAATAATAAAATATTAAATGATAAGGGTGAACCAATAAAACTTGATGAAGCAAAACAAATATATAATAAGTATAAAGAAAATAACATAACTGACTTAGGGAAAGCATTTAATAAAGTTGGTATTCCATTGTCTGATACTGCATTAGAGCAAGCTACATTTCAAGGTTTTACTAATGCTATTAATAATAGAGATAACTTAACACCAGAAGAACAAAAAGCATTAGCTGGTTGGTCAGGCTATACAACTGGTGTAGCTGATGAAAAAGGTCAAAAAAATAAAAGAATATCTCCTATTGATTGGGATTATACTGATACTACAGGAGAACAGTTATCTTCATATAATGCACCTATAGAAAGTGAATTAACGGATGTTGATGTAAATCCAGAAGAAGAACCGGTAACAGATATTAATCCTGAAGAAACACCTGAAATACCATATCAAGGTACTCCAGAATGGTGGAAACAAGATAAAGTAAATCTTGGTCTTGCTGCTGCTGATTATTTTGATGTAGATAAAGCTTTACCGTGGGCAGCAAGATATGAACCACAATTATTGTCTCCTACATTTTATGACCCTACAAGAGAACTAGCAGCTCAGTCTGAACAAGCTAATATTGCTAATCAAGCTTTAGCTCAATTTACAGGACCACAAGCATTATCTGCTAGATCAGCATCTATTCAAGGACAAGGTGCTAAACAAGCAGCAGATACTCTTTCAAGATACAACAACCAAAATGTTGGAGTAGCAAATCAGTTTGAAGCTAATAATGCACAGATTGCTAATGAAGCACAAAGATTTAATCAAGCACAGAATAAACAATTATATGATCAAAATGTAATTGCTAATCAACAGTATAAAAATACTAAACGTGCACTAAGACATAATCTTGGTCAAGCATATAATACTGGTGTAACAAATATGATGCAAACAGATGCAATGAATCAAATGTATCTTCAGTATGCTGTTGATCCAAGAAGCGGTGGTAGAATGTATTTTACTAAAGGTAAAGATGGTATTCCACCATCATATAATGAAGACTTGTTATCATATGCAAACAAAGTTAATGCAAGTGGTTTACCAGAAAGAGTACAAGCAAAAATGATTGATAATTATATGCAACAACACGGTAGTTCAGAAAGTACAGGTATGCCCGATATGTATGGTGGCATTGGAAAAAAAAGTAAAAAAGGAGGACCTGTAGAAATGGCTTATGTTATGGGTTCAAATGTATTTCCTTTCATGTTCTACTAAACTTTATAGGTTTAGTAAACTTATAAAATTTTAATATATTTACAGTATAAACAAACATTAACAATATGAGTACTTATCTACAAGGCGTAACCGATTATATACCTCAGTTTCAACCATTTCAACCTGATTTAAACTTTTATGCAAATGTATTGCAGACTAAGCAAAATCAGTATGATACTAATTATAAAGCATTAAGTAATGTTTATGGTCAATATTTTTATGCTGATTTAACACATGGTGATAACATTAAGAAAAAAGATGAATTAATTAAAGCAATTGATTTTAATCTTAAACGTGTTTCTGGTTTAGACTTATCTCTTGAACAAAATGTTACTCAAGCTCAACAAGTATTTAAACCTTTTTATGAAAATAAACATCTTATGAAAGATATGGCTTGGACTAAAAATAAAAATAGTCAAAGAGAATATGGATTAAGTTTAAAAAATAATAGAGATGAAAAACAAAGAGCACAATACTGGGAAGATGCAATAAGAGCTATTGATTATAAAACTGAAGAATTTAAAAATTCAACTCTTGATGAAACATTGAATTTTAATAATGTAAGTTATACTCCTTATGTTAATATTTATGAAAAAGCACAAAAAATTGCTAAAGAAGCTGGTTTTGATTTAACTGAATCTCCAATTGAGTTTACAGCAGATGGTAAATTCATGGTTAAGACAACTGGTGGAATGAATATTTTAAAAGACTTAAATAATTTATTACAAGCTCAGTTTTCTTCTGATCCAGCAGTTGCAGATGTTTATAAAACAAAAGCATATGTAAATAGAAAAGATAACATGTATCAAAATGCATCTTTATATGGTGGAGATGTTAATGCTGCTGAAAGAGCGTACTTAGCTAAACAATATGAAAACATAAGAACATATTCTCAAAATAAATATGATAATGATAAAGATAATGATGATGTATTAACTAATAAAGAAGCAACAACTACTAAAAATTTAGAAGAAGGTAATGCAAATATTAATACTAATTCATATCTTGACTTAATAAAAAAAGATAGAGAACTTTCTGCTGTTAATTTAGCTAATAGTGAATCTGTAAATAATGAAGTTAACGGTGGTTATACAGGTAACTTATCAATTAGTACTGGTAACAATGACCCATTTTCAGATATTGAGACATTAAGACAAAAAGTTGATATTGGTACAGCAAGTATGTTGTTAAGCAATGATATTTATGAGTCAGCATATAGTTTTGCTAAAGCGCACTCAAAAGTTGATTATAAAGCTAATCCATTTGCAGTACAAGCAGAAGCTCATATGTATAGAGTTGATGAACAAAACAGAGCAACAATAGCAAGAAGACAAGAGGCGGATCTTAAATTCCAAAGAGATGTACTCTTAAAAAGCATTGATACAGGAAGCAAGTTAATTGATAAAGATGGTAATGTTATAGATAATCCTGATGTATTTGAGGGTACAGAAATGTTTTTAAATCAAACAGGTGCAGGTGCTACTGATCCAAAGTCAGGTTTATTAGAAAATAGAGAACAAAAAAGAGAATGGGCTAATGAGAATGTTACACCATGGTTGAAAACTACATTAGATATGTTACACAGTGAATTTAAAACTGGAAGCATAACAAGAGTTGAATTAGCATCAATACTAAATGGAACTGATATATCTGTTGAACAGAAAAAATCAAATAAAGATTTGACAACAACAATGGAATTTTTAGCAAAGTATGAAAAAAATCCTGCAGCATTTTTAAGAGAACATGGATCTAAAAAAATGCTAAGATTGCAAGAAGCAGTTAACGGTTATGTTGAAAGAGAAATTGGTAGTGGTAGAAGTTCATTATTAAGTTATGTTGATAATATTAATAAACCTAGAGAAGGAGAACAGCTAAGTCCAAAACTTAAATTACAAGCATATACAACATCACTTGAAAATATTAATGAAGTAGATAGTAAAAATATAGTTACAATTAGAAATAATGTAAAAGGTGCTATACCAACATATGATGATAAAATAAAAGAAAAATTAACTGATGCCTTATTACGTGGTGTTGAACTTGTAGATGAAAAAACATTTATTAAAATTGCAAAAAGTATTATACCTAAAAAAACAAGAAGAGTAGAATTATATTTATCTGGTTCACCAATGAGTCAAAATACATTAAGTTATTTAAAAAGTAATAGAAATGCCTTTCAAAATAATTTAAATGACAATGAATATAAAGAACTTATAAACTATTTATCAAAAGAAGATTCAAAGATAAAAGAAGGGTACACACACAATTTAGAAAATAAAGTTAAACAATGGATGAATAATAAAAATAATCCAGAACTTGAAATAGAAAATTTGTATAAAAATTTATCTAAAACGTATTCACAAATTGTAACAAGCAATGAGATTAAAAGATATGATGTAGTTGGTGGAACAACATCTGGAGCAGGTGGTAAAGCAGCTACATACTCTAATAAGATAATGAACTATAAGGTTATGCCTAAAGTAGCCGGTGCTGTTGGAAATGGTTTATTTAATGAATCATTACATGACATTAATGCAAACTTTGATCCATCAAGAGAAGGTCAGTTTACAGCAACATTTGGTGGTATTACAAAAGGTGCAATTGATGGCTCAGTTCAATATAGTAACACTAAAAAAATTGTTGAAATACTTAATAGAATCAAAACTACTAACAAGTATAGTAATTTTGATATTCAACATGCTATTGTTGCCGGTGAAGATTCAAACAAATCTGCAATGATTTTTAAAGTTAGTGCAGATGATTTAAAACCTTTTGTAAAAACTAAAGCAAATCCAGCAGGTATTATTACTGAAAATGAAGCGGCAATGGCTCTTACTCATGGATTATCTTTTATTGCACCAAAAAACACATGGACTAACTTTGCTGCTAAAGATGCAAAAATAGGACCAGTAGAAGGTATAATAAATGCTAGGGGTTACTATGAAGGTACAAGTGCAATGGATAAAAATTTTCATTATAAAATTGAACCTAATAAAGATGTACCTGGTAATTATACTATATATATTAAAGGAAGACGTTTATTACCTGATGGTACATACCATTATCAAAATGAATATTCTCCTGCACAAACATTTGGTGGAAATATAAATACTATTCCAGCATTACTAGATGTTAATATTAAAGTATTAACTGATGCAAATAATCAAACATTAAACAACATTAGAAATAATAGATAATGGCAGAAGAATCTCAAACTCCACAAAACCTTAATTCAGATTTATTAAATCAAGGTACTACTGATATGAATGATTTTAGACCATTTGGTGGTCAAAAATTAGATATGTCTAATGACATGTTTCATTATAAACCTATCGTACCTAGTCTTACAGTAAATCAATTACCTATTAAAGAAAACATTGTAGGCTATCCACCTAATGTAAATGTACCTAATAATAAAGAAGTTACAACTCAAGACTTTTTTAATTATTTGACAAATGGAGTTGAAAAGTTTCAGTCCAATAAATCATACATCAGACCTCACAGTTATGATGCATCTGCTCAAGGGGCACATAAAGCGCGTTATAAAGCCTTTGGACAAAAGACATATGATAGAATAGGTTTTAATCCTGAGATAAATAACGAGTTAATGTATAACTCAAAAGCAACAAAAATGGATGATGCTGTAAGAATGTTTCAGCATTCAGCATTACCATTACTTTTAAAAGGTGCAATATCAGGTCCTAAAAGTTATTATCAAATGGCTCATGGTAATTTTGGTGCAGATACAGATGAGGCTCAAGATTATGAAGATGCAACAAATCTTGGTTATTCTTCTAGAGGTGGTTTATTTGGATTTACTAATAATTTACTTAATAGTTTTTCTTATTCATTAGGTATACTTGCTGAAGGTGCTTTAGAAGGTGCTATAGTTGGTGGTGCATTAGGTTCATTGGCGGGACCTGGGGGTACTGTAGGTGGAGCTGGTATTGGAGCAATTGAAGGTGGATTTAGTGCATTACTTAAAGCTCCTAAAGCATTATGGAGTGTAGCAAAATCTGGAAAAAATTTATTAAAACAATTAGATACTTTAAAAGATGTTTCTAAAGCTAAAGCTTTTTTTACAGCTGCTGCTAAAAAAACAGGTAACTTTATAAATCCAGTAAATAATCTTACTGACTTTGCATTACTAACTAAGACAGATGAGTTTGCAAATCTTAGCAATCTTGCAAAAACTAGTAAAGGTTTTGGTGCATTCTACTTTGATTTAAGAAATATCAATATGGCTCTTTCAGAAGGTAGACTGGAAGGTGGTATGAAGGAGAATGAGACATACAAAGAAATGTATGATAAATACTACAATAAACATGGTGAAGCTCCCTCAGATGATTTACAAAGACAATACAGAAAAGTAGCTAATGACGTAGGTTTTTATACTACAATGAAAAATGCTGTATTAATTAATTACAGTAATAAACTTACAGTACCTAATATAATGCAAGGTTCAGCAAGAAGATTACTTGCAGCACCAGAAAAAGTATTAGAGTTAAAAGGATTTAATGTTGTACTAGATCCTAAAAAAGGATTTGAAATTGCAGAAGCATCACTTAAAAATTCATTGAAAGCATTAAGACATCCTGGGACTTATGGTAAAGCTGGATTAAGTTACTTTAAAGCTAACTTAGTTGAAGGTTTACAAGAAGTTGCTCAAGATGTAATTGGTGAATCTACTAAGAATTATTATATGGATTCTTATTATGATCCTGCTAAAGCTACTTTTGATTACTCAATTGGAACTATTGGTAGTGCACTAAGAAAACAAAATAGTTCACAGGGATGGGAAACATTTGCATCTGGTTTTGCAATGGGTTCATTACATACTGGAATAGATACTGCATTCAGCGGTATTAGTAAAAAAGCATCTGCTGGATATAATAAGCATTTTAATAAAGATAAATATGCTGAATATCAAGCAGACCTTGCTGAAACTAAACAAAGAGCTCAAGATGTTGTAGATGAATTAAACACATTATATAAAGACCCTACAGAATTCTTTAACTCAAAATACTTTGATTACGGTACTCAATCTAGAGTAGCTAGAATACATGATGATGAAGAAGCAGATACTAAAGAAGTAAAAGATGCTAAAGATGCTGCTTTTATATCTAGTATATACAGCATGCTTGAAACTGGTACAGTTAAATATTTTGTAGACAACTTTAAAAATCTTCAACAACAATCACCTACTGAACTTGAACAAGCTTTAAAACTTAAACCAGGAGAAGGTGAAAAAGCATTAGAAAAAATGAGTGCTGTAATTGATAAAGTTAAAAGAATGGAAAAGACTCATGCATTTTGGACAGAAAAAATGAAGTCTCCTGTTAACTTAAGTCAATACAAAAAAGATACACCACAGTATGAAATGGCTGCTATATTCCAAAAGGCATGGCAAAGAGGTCAGTTTAATGCTATATTCATGGATGAATCTTTTAAAGAAAATCTAGTAAGAATAAATAAAATAAACAAGGCATTAGGTGAATTATCTGGCAGTCAGGTAATTAACATTAATGACATACAACTTATTACAGATCCTGAAAGATTTGTAACTGAGATTGATTTATTAACAGAAGAGATTAATGTATTAAAAACTCTTACTGATCCTAAATCTAAAAAACAAGTTACTGAAAAAAGTAATAAGTTAGAAGCAATGCAAAATATGATGGAAGCATACCAAACATATTATGAGCATGATGTTTCTAAAGATGCATTAAAAAATAGAATAAAAGAGATAAAAGAAAAAGAAGGTTTAACTGATGAGGATGCTGATATTAAATCATTGAAACAAGCTGAAGAAGATATTACTAATTCTGGTACTACATATAAAAATAAGTATAAGGAAGCATTTATTAACTACTTAAAAGTTCTTGTACCAAATGAAGAGGATTTAAAACAAGTATCAGATGGAATGGAGTCATCAGATGGTATTAAAAATTTAGATGAAGCATTTGAACATATAATTGATTCTCATAAATTAAGTCATGAAAATAAAGCATTGGCTAAATATGTAAATTTATTCTTGACTCCAGAAGGTTTTACAGAACATGTTAAAAGAAATTTTGACTGGATGAAAAACCTATATCTAAACAGGGAAGACTATGTTAGAGATACTGTAAATAAATCTATCATGGATTTAGAGTACAATGACTTGTTAGCTGAACTTGCTGATGAAGATATTTATGTTGACCTAGATGAGTTTGCAGATTGGATTGAAGACCATAATAACAAACCGTCACATTTTATACAAGAGTCTAATAAAAGAATCATACCTCAGGGTAGTGAACTATATAATGTATACTATGAGAAGTTTATCACTCTTGCTGAAAAATATACTGAAAAACCTGCAGGTCCAGCATTAACACCAGATGAAAAATTAAAAAAATTAATTGAGGAAAAAGAGCAACAAAAACAAGCAGAACTTGATGATGCTAAAATTGCATTTAATACTCAATTAAAAAATGATACAGGTTTTACTGAAGAAGAATTACGTAGCCAGAATGCAGAAAATCAAACTCAAAATACACAAGAGTTACAAGATGCAAAAGCTAAAGTAGAAAATGTTAAAGCTGTATTAAAACAACTTGATGAAACAGATGTTATAGTTGAAGAATTGCAACCTATAATTGAAAGCACTTTAACTAGTGAAATAACTACTGAGGAAGAGTTGCAAACATTTATTGAAAATTATTTTAAAGATGCTAAAAATGTAGAAGAGGCAACACCATTTGTACAAGACTTAATTGAAGAAGGTGTTGCAAATGGTTTATCACAACAAGAAGCTGCTGATCAAGCTTTTTCAATTGCAGCATATAAACTTGCAGTTCCTGATTTATTAAAACAAAAAATTAAAACATTAGAAGATGAGATAGAACAACTATCAGCATCTGAAAATGAAGCTTTTGATATTGAATCAACTGATGCATGGAAAGATTATCAAGAGCAAGTTAAAAGAATTGAAGCTGAATATGAACAAGTATTCAAGGATTTAATTGATGACTTTAAAAAAGCTGGTGCTAAAGCAAGTACAGTAGAAGAAGTAAAAACTACTCCAACTAGAATTACTGTTAATACTCCGTGGGATAATTTACCTACTGATCTTCAAGTTATACTGCAAAAAGAATTTGATAAATTTGCTACTGAAAAATATCCAGATGCTGATGCAACTACACTAGCAACAATTAGACAAAACTGGTTATTTTCTCAAAGTATGGCTATTGATGCTTATAATAATGCTCAAATTGGTACACAAGAAACTGAGTCTACATTGATAGCTAAAATACCTAAGTTAAAATCTATATCAGATAAATTACTTAACGGTCAGTCATTAGATCAATTACCAATCAGTAGTTTAACAGGTATTCTTGATATCTTAAATGCAAAACTTAAAAAAGCAAAACCAAAAACTAAAGAAGCTAATAATATTAAAGCAGATATTATTGCACTTACTAGATATATACAATATGCAAGAGCTACAAGAAAACCTACAACAAAACTTGAAAGTGTAGTCAAATTACTTGATGATGCTTTACTTGCAAGACAAGATGAGATTGATGTATTATTTACTGACGGTACAAAAGCTGGAGAAGCTAAATCACTTGAAGAACTTGCAAGTAAAACTAAAAAAGGATACATATTTGATAATGGTAAAGTACCACAAAGGGTTACTGAATTAGTTGAAGAGATTGAAACTAAAGAAAAAGGTAAAAAACCTTTTACACCAGCAGGTGCAACAAAAGCAGTGGGTTATTATTATGAGATAATGAATGACTCAAGTATTAAAGAAGATAAAAAACTTGTTGTATTTTTAGAAAGACTTGAGACAGAAATAAAAAATAAAAGCTTTAGACAACTTAATTTAAGAAAGTTTGAAAAAATAAAAGCTGAACTTGAAAAAGAGTTTACTGCAGAATCAGTTTTAAATACTATTAGTGATATATCTTATAGTGCTGCATCTTCTTCTGGTACATTAATAGATGGTTTAATTAGGGATTTGTTTAATGGTGATAAACTTGTTAAGCCTGCAGAAATGAGTGAACTTGCTTTTAATACATTATTTGGATTTGATGGTATTATTACTAAAATCAAAGATGATGTTATTGATGGTAAATATATGGTATATGCAAATAACTTAAATGTATTTGATAAAGATCTAGGAGAAAACGGTCTTGCTGGTGAGATGGATTTACTAGTAGTAGATGCTGAAGGTAATTTATCTATTATTGATATTAAAACTGCACAAAAAGCTACATGGGATAATTTTAATACAGATGATCCAGAAAAGTTTAGTAAGAAATATGCTTATAGTGTACAGCAAACAATTTACAGGAACTTGTTATTTAACATGCTTGGTAAAAAAGCTACTATTAAATTACTTCCTATTGAACTAAAGTATAATATAGACGGAGAAATATCATCAGCTAAACTTGCAAATATTACAGATGATGGTAAAAACACTATACAATTAATACCAGTTGATGAAGTAGATAACTATGTTCCTTTAAAAAATATCAAAGAGGTAACCGATGAATTATCTAAAGAAGATAAAGCATCAATACAAAAGGCTATTGATTTATTAGAAAATGATCTAGTAATGGAGAGAGATGTAAATCAGGATCAAGAAAAAGCTGATGAAATTATCAAACAGATAGAAGAACTTCAAGCTATATTAGATAAAGAAAAAGGACCAGAAACTCCTCCTACTACAAATGCTAAAGCTAAAGGAACTAATGCTAGAGGTACTACTTATAAAGGAGAAACTGTTGAAAAAGATGGATTAAAAATTACTAAATATTCTGAGTTTAAACCTGATGGAAGAAGAATTTCTAAAGGTGGTAGAATAATGACACCTGCTGAATTTATAAAAGAATATGGTATAACTGACCAAGACTATTTAGAAATACTTGAAGGAGCTACAGAAATAAGAATATATGAAGTAAGAGAAGGAAAAGATACTACAGGTATAAGTGTACAAGGAACTTTTCCAGAAGGAAACATAGAAATGGATATTCTTGGAGCAGGGTTAGCTACTTTAGAAACACCAGTTGATACAAGTAAAACATCAATAGAAGAAGCTAAAAAGATTATTAAACCTACTACTGGTCTTGGTGATTTATTAATTGAAGTAGATGAAGAAGGTGATACAGTTATTCCTAAGTTTGAGGATATACTTAAACCAATGTCAAGTGCTAGAAAAATAAGTGACTTAATGATAGCTTATTCAAATGCTATGATTGCAGTTACTGAAGGAAATATTCCTGGTGATAAAAATGCATTAGTTAATGCAATTGAATTAAAGTTTAATGAAAAACAAGTTGCATTAGGTACTAAAGTAAGTAATAAAAACTTATCTAAAGATGATTATCTTATTGCTAAAAAACCTATCTTTGATGGTATTAAAGGAGACATATTTATAGTTGAAAGCGTAACAGATAATAAGATAAAAATCAGACCATTGACTGGTAAAAAATCTTATACAACTACAAGTGATGTTTTAACAGACAACTTTAAAAAACATAATAAGATGGCATACGAGATAAAAGAGGAAGTAACAATTACTCCAGAAGATAAAGCTGCAGTAGTTGAAACTAAAAATAATCTAGATGATATTAAAAAAGATACTGAAGCATTAAATAATGCAAAAGAAAATAGTAAATCAGTGTCTAAATCAGAAAGATTAAGTAAATTAAAGAATAACTCTAATAACTGTTAAGAAATGGCTTGTGCATTAAATAAAGATCAGGTAGTTGATTTATATGAAGTAATATACGGTGAAATTTATGATAGAATAAATGATAAAAAATTACCAGTATTCAATATAGAAAATTTAATTAAAGAAGTATATGAAGCAGTAGAATCACCTGAGAATCCAGGTAAAGGTTTATTATATGCACAAGCAGTGCCTGATATACTAACACTAGTTAGTATGGATGATGATGTTAAAAAATATCTTAAAGGATTAAGAGATAAAAAATTATTCTCACTTGATGACTTAGCTGATTTAGCGGATGAGTTCTCCGATCTTGATAATGTACTAAAATATGTTACACCAGCGGAAGAATCATTTGATGATAAACAAAACAGGATCATTGACCACAACACTAATCAATATAATTTTTCTATTGTAGATGGTACTGAGGAGAATCTTATATGGACAGAAAAACAAACTAAAGGTCAAAAAGCAGCAAGTGCTTACATGACTGTACCTCAACAGGCTGTAGCTGTATCTCCAACATTAGTAACTGATGCAAATAGAAATCTTGAAGAAAAAGATAAAGCATTAATATACAGTGTTATTCAAGGTATTACTTATGTAACTAGAGAAAGATTATCTAATTCTGATGACGTTATCTATGATGGTAAAAAAATTAAGTTAAGAATAGTTGAGTCTCAGTTAGTTAAGGATAAATTAATACCATCTGAGAAAGAATTTTTAGATACAAATCCTTTATATAAAGGTGTTGTTGCTGTTATATCTGATGAAGAAGGTAACATATTATACTTTAATGATGAGGGTAAAATAACTACTGATGATAATGGCATCATGGTGTACCAGAACATCAGGAATGTAAATAAAATTGATAATAAGTTAAGTCTTGCATCAAGAACTGGAAGAAATCAAACACTTGCTTCTCCAGCATCTATAGTTGAAACAATACGTAGACAACAAGAAGCTACAGGATTAGAATTTAGTGAAGAGTATTATATTGAATTAATTGCTCAAAAGAAAAAACAACAACAAAATGAAATTAATAACTTATATAATTTAAGACAAAGAGTTATTAGTAACCCAGATGCTGTTGTTGTATTACCAATTACTGGTGGTAGTTTTGGTATCACTGATGCAAAATATGTTCCTTTATCACAAACAGATTTAACTGAAGATGATTTAACAGATATTTCTGTAAACACAATTAAAGGTGATAAAAAAGCTGGTTTTACTACTACTATGATATCACGTAAAAGAAATGGTGTATCTATGGATATCCCTGTTGCTTTACAAAGAGGTGATATGCCTGAATCTTTAGCTGATAAAATTGCTACAGTACTTACAACTCAAGCTAAATTAAATGGACAACCCTTAGATGCTGAAAGAAAAAAGGCATATGCTGATCACTTTTTAAGTAATGCAATTGAGTCAAATAGAATCAGAATTGGTACTAAATCAATTGAAGGTGTTAATACATTAGTTGTAAAACTAATTCCAAATTATACTCTACAACAAACAGATGATTCTCCAAAAAACTTTATTACAGTTGACTTGTCTAAACCAGAAGCATTTACAATAATTAAAAATCATTTATTAAATGCTAAACACATTACTAAATTTGATGCTAGTAAGACAAATATATTCTATCCGGCAAACATTAGTTATTCTAATGAGAATTTAAAAAATGGTTCTTTTACTGATTATGTTATACAAGGAGATAAGATAACTGAGAAAGAAGAAAACTATTTTAATTTTGTAAAAGAGTTTATTAAAATTGAATACAGTAAAGACTCAATGGGTGTTTTATCAGGTTTTAATTCATACTTAAGATTTGATATTCCTGAAAATGTATTATCTGATATATCAATTACAGAGTTTGAAGAAGGTGATGAAGATACAGATGTTGTTGAAGAAGTTGTTTTTAATGAAGGGTCTAAAAAAATTACATCAACTAATAGAGCTTATAAAGAATTAAATGCATTCAATATTGATTTAACAGATGCTACAATAAATATTGGAAGAGATTTTAATAAAAGTATTCCTGCTGCAATTAGAAAACAAGCTGGACAAAAAAATGTACCAGTACAACCTTCAACTAAGTTAGCTCCTGCAACTGACGCATTGATAAATAAAACTGCTCTTGCTTTAAATAAACTTAATGCAACTGAAGTACATATTGCTGGTGATACAATTGCTGACTTAAAAGATTTAACTCAAGATAAGATAAATGAATATGTATATAACTTATTAGAGAGATTAAATAAAACATTAGATACTCCTATTACTAAAGTTGTAACTAGTGGTCAATCAGGTATTGCACAAGCTGCAACTATTGCTGCTGAAAAGTTGGGATTAAGCATTGACATTAACGCACCAAAACAATGGTTATTTAAGAAAAAAGATGGTTCAGATAGCAAAACTAAAAAAGCTTTCTTAGCTAGATTTGATGTTAAGTCAGCAGAAGTTACTAAAGAAAAAACCAAAGAAGAAATATCTGATGAAGAACAGTTTAAATCAATAACTAGTAATGATATTGGTGGTTTATTAAGAGGTAAAACTTTTGCCAGATTATTTGGTAGATACTTTGAGAAAAAAGATATTGCTAGAGCTGAAACTTGGTGGGAAAAATCCCAATTAAGAGATCATATTTCACTTGAAAGAATAGCAACCATTGTTAACTCAAATGCATTTGCATCTTGGTCAGGATTTGGTATTACATTATATGAAGCAGATGGTGGTACTGCAGTAGATTTATACCATGAAGCTTGGCACGGTTTCTCACAACTATTTTTAACTCCTGAAGAAAAACAAGAGTTATATGATACAATGAAAAAAGAAGACAAGTGGAAAAATTCATCATATTTAGATATTGAAGAAGTACTTGCAGAAGACTTTAGATCATATGCTAAAGGACAAGGTAAATTTACTGGGCCAATTGGTAGAATATTTAAAAAGATGCTTGATTTCTTAAGAAAGATGTTTGGTAAAATTACTAGACGTGATATGTTAAGACCACGTGATATTGCATCTGTTAAAGAATTATATGATAAGTTATATAAAGGTGAGTTTATTGACTTACAACCTTCTCTTAAAAATATATGGCCAGACTTTGATGTATTAAATAGATCTAAGACTATTGAAACATTTGATGATTCAGTATTTACTATTGATGAAGCAAGTTTAATAAGCAAATCTGTTGATAGTATTATTGCATCAATTATTAGTAAATACAATACTGATAGAAATGTAACTAATGGGGCTCAAAGAATATTTCACAATACTCAAAACAGAACTGAGATATACAGAATAGCTAAAGTAAAAATTCAACAAAGATTAGATGCTTTTACTGCTCAACTAGAAAAAATAACACTGGAGAATTCTACATCAGAAGAACCTGATTACTTTAAAGAAGAAGCATTATTAAATAAAGTAATGCTTTTAAATAAAGTAATTGATAACTATGGAGATATTCAAAAATCATTAGATGGTAAAACTAAAAAAGGTGTAGTTGCATTTAACATTGCAAATACAAGATTTAATGTTTTAAAAGATAGTTTTGTTGAAGTTGAAGATGATGCATCTGAAATTGATCAAACAAGGGTAGTTAAAGAATCTACTAATGGTAATATCATGTCATCTAAATCATTAGCAAGTGAAGAAACAATGATGTTGCTTGCTGGTATATTTAAGATGAATAAATCTAATACAGGTGAATTAGTACATGTTGAAAATGCATTAGGTTTTGAAGAACTTGAGAACGTAGATAAAATATGGAATAAATTAGCTAGGGTACTACAAGGGCAGCTTGATCCTATAGATATGTATAATGAGATTGCTAAATACAGAGATAACTATTTTGAGTTTCAGCAATTACTTAATGTACTATCTAATCCATTCCAACTTAATCCAGGTAACATAGGTACAGTTAGTGAGTTTGACTCTGAGACTAATTTCTGGCAAGACTTTAAAAAACCAAGAATACCTTATGTTAAATTAAACATTAACAAAACAGTTACTCAAAAAGGTTATTTTGATAGAGCTACAAATACTGTTGTACCTGAAATAGCTACGTATGAATCTAGATTAGCTAATGCTAGTTTTGATGTATATAAAGTGATCAGTGAATGGCAAAACAATTTAATTAACTCAGATTTAGAGTCAAATAAATATATTAAAACAGATGACTTATTAAGAAACTATATTGATATACCTAAAATATTAAAAACATTTGGTACTGAAGATGGTATATTTAAAGCTAAGTATAACCAAGAATTTTTAAAAGCAATTGGTATTGAAATGGACCAAGAGAGTATGGAGATTCAAAAAATTATGGCAACTCCAAGATTCTCTTCTAACTATGGTATTGACCGTATATTTAACATTTTACAAATTGTAAATAAATTTGCAACATCAGGTACTGAAGATCAAAAACTTGCTGCTGAAGAATTTGCAAGAAAACCAGTTGCATATTTATTAAATGGTTTACCAGAAGTATTACTGGCTGATGTAAAAGCAGTTTCAGGTAATGAAGAAGTAAGAGCCCGTTTAAGAACACTAGCTGAGATACAAAACATGTTCTCTAATAGTTTCTCTAACTTTAGTGTATTGACTCCAGAAGGTAACCGTGTATTTGAGCACTTTATGGATAGTACATTAACACGTACAATGGCCGCTATAAATAAGGTTGATAATTTTACAGAACTTACAAGTAGTACAGTAGATATTAATAATAGATACCGTCATATGAGATGGTTATCAGATAATAACAATCCATATACTAAATATTCTGTATTATTAAATTCAATATTTGTACTTGATCCTTTATCTCCAGACTATGGTAAAAGAAGACCTGATGGTGTTATTGATGTTAAAAATGTTTCAGGTACAGAGTTAATTACTAATAACTCAAGTAAAACTGAAGGTGCTACTACTAGTTCATCTGATAGAACAACTAAGTACTTGCAAGAAATCAATACAATGTTATTAAGAGGTGTTCAAGAATTTATGAGGCACGCATCTAAACAGATGTCTCAAAGTTTAACTACGCCAAAACTTAAAACTTATCCGGGTAAAAAAGCAGATTATTTATATGTTGATATAAGTTCATTTAAACCAAATAATTTAAATAAAGGTGCTAATGAAGCATTCAACATTATATTAAACTATATTGCTGGTGAGCATGAGAGAATCAATAGATTTAATGCTAATATAAATGATCCGCGTATTACTGGTAAAGATAAAATGTCTAACTGGGCAGGTTATAATAGAAAAGTAAGAACTAAAAATGGTGAAGAAAAATTAGCAGGTTCTGTATTTACAGCATTTGATGATGTACTTACACAAAATACTAAAGATGCACTTTATGCAATTAAATCTGATTTACTTAAGTATTTGCAAACTGATGAGTCTTTGCTTGAACAAATTAGAAAAGATGTAAATACATACTTTGAAAAACAAACTCAAGCTAATCTTAATAGATTGCAAAAAGCAAGATATATTGATAAAGCACTTGTAGATATTATTGATTCACCAGAGTTATCAAGAGTACAAGTAGATGAAGTACTTATGAAAGCATATAGTTACAATTCATGGATTCACAACTTTGAAACAGTTATCCTTACTTATGGTGATCTAGCACAATACAATCATGATAAAGAAGAATTCCATAAACGTAATGCTGGTTTAACATCTCCAGGTAGAGGTTTTAGAACTGATTTAAGAGCTCAAAGTTTTATTAATGGTCCATTATTTAAAAAACTATATACTGAGAAAAAAGGTTATAAAGCAAAAGTATATGATGGTACATTAAATACAGCTATCATTAAAGAAAAAGAAGTTGAAATATCTGAGTACTATGATGAGTATAGAGAAGCATTATATAAAGATTGGATTAATAGATTAAAAGATAATGCTACATTATCTGAAAAAGAAAAAGTTGAGTATGCTAATAAAATGGCTGATACTGAAATAAAAGAATATACAGGTATGAAAGAAGGTGATGGTCAAGGACACATTACTTTTGATGCATACCGTATGCTTAAAAAACTTGAAGGTAACTGGTCAGATCAACAAGAAGAATTGTACAGAAAAATTGTTAATGGAGAAGCTATAAATCCAAGTGAAATAGTTGAATTTTTTCCACCATACAAGTTACAGTACTTTGGTAATATAGAAACTACTGGTTTATCACTGACATCATTCCACAAATTCTCATTAGCACCACTGATTCCATCAGTTATATCTGGTTCTAAATTAAATGCATTACATGACTTAATGATGAAAAATCAAATGGACTATGTGGTATTTGAGTCAGGATCCAAGATTGGTCATATAACATCTGATGGTAAAGGTGATGTGATTGAAAACAGTGATGGTAAAATAATGCCTGATGCTAATTTTACTAAGAATGTTGTATTTGTAGAAAACTTAAAAAATCAAACTGAGATTAATAAAGTATTCAAAGAAAAATCTATATTCTCTACTCAGTTACGTAAGTTAATACTTGAAGGTTTATATGAAAAAGGTGTAATCAGTACAACAGATGAAACTCAAATAACAAATGCTAAAGTAACAGACTACATCAAACATGTATCAGAGTTGTCTTCATTATTAAAACTTGAGTTGCTTGATGAAATTGGATTTGAACAAGTAACTGATACTGATGGTAGTGCTAAGTATGTACCTGTTGGAAAAGATAGTACTGAGAAACTTGCAAGATTTATTAGAGCTAATCTTGAAAAAGAAGATGTATTAGGTGATCACTTGATTGAATTCATTACAACTACTGAAGATGGTGAATTAAAATTTGATTTATCACTACATCCTGAAGCATTTAAGATTGAAAAATTAATTTTATCTGTTATTAATAAGAGATTAATTAAGCAAAAAGTACATGGTGAAGCATTAGTACAAGTGTCTGCAGCAATGTATGAAGGAGTATTTGATGGTAGCAAACTTAAGAATGCTACTAAAGCTGATATTAAAAAATATGTTGGTTCTAATTTCTTACCTACTTATCATAAAAAAGAAGATGGTTCAACAACAGCTATGAAAGTTATGGTTGCTCTTCAAGGTGATTTTATTAATGCTTTAAATTTAAAAGATAAAGAAGGTAATACTATTGGTACTCTTGATAAACTTAATGAGCTTATTAAAGATGATGAATGGTTAGATATGGGTAATAACCGTGATGCTATATCTATGGTTGGTGTACGTATTCCAGTACAAGGTCTTAACTCTATGGAGTTTATGGAAGTATATCATTTCTTACCGGCTGAAGCAGGAAACATTATTGTAGCACCAACAGAGATAGTTGCAAAATCAGGGGGTGACTTTGATATTGATAAGATGACTATCTTTATGCCTAATGTATCTGAGTCAGGTGAGTATACTAAAAGAGAGTATGCGAGTCATGAAGACTTAGATGTTGCAGTAAAAGAAGCAAAAGCAAACGGTGAAAACTTATCAAAAATATTTAAAAAGCAAAAAGCTGCTCTTGAGAATGAATTAATCCAAGACATTAAAAATATTTTATCACTACCAGAAAACTATGCATCATTAATAAGACCAAACGGTACATACTTATTAAAACCAATTGCAGATGAATTGGCTCAATATGTAATGGATTATAATCCTTTACAAAATATGATGTCTGATAGACCAAATGAAAGTACAAAACAAGACAAAAAAACTGGTACATATCCATCAGTTATTAGTCCTACAAGGGTCTTGGAATCATTGTATAATATATACAAACATGAGTCAAATGTTGTAGGTAAGAAAACATTAGGTTTAGGTGCTATTGAGAATACATTCAATGTATTATTTAACTCTATTGGTGCTTCAATGCCTGCTACTTACTACCACAGTAAAGAAAAATTACCAAGAGATGTAAGAATCTTTTTAAAACACAATACGCTTATAAATGATGCAGGTGAAGAAGTAGTATCATTATCTAATAGATATGATGCTGATAATGTAAACAAGATAGCCGATTTATTTTCACAAGCAATCAATGGTTGGGTTGACGTTGAAAAAGATGCATGGATTTTCTTTATCCAGGGTAACTATGAAGTTGCTCCTATATTGTTATACTTACTTAAGACAGGAGTACCTGTTAGAGAAGCTATCTATTTTGTATCACAACCATTAGTAAGAGAGTATGTAGAAGAACAACGTCTAGCTAAAAGTACATTTGCTAAACCATTAGGTAAAGAAGTTGAGTCAGCAGGTTTAGTTAAGTATGTTGCATCAAAAAATGTATTAGCTAAATACTTTAATGAGAATATAAAAAATAGTGCTAAGTATGATGTAACTAGTAAATTATCTGAAAAAGTATTTGAGGGCAGAAAAAATAAAGAATTTACAAAAGAGGAGATGCTTAATCTTATTAAAGAGAATAAGTTAAATCCTGAAGTAGCAAGTTCTGATTTATCTAAGCTTATGTTCTTACATTATATTGAACTAGAGCAACAAATGAATGGTATCAAAAAGTTAAAAATGAATGCCAATGCAGATACTAGTTTAAAAACTACATTCAGTCAAATTGAAAACACTGAAGCTTCACTTGAGAATTTAAAAGATGAAACTAAACTTGACCAGACACTATTATGGAGAATGGTTAATGACTCTATTACAAGTTCATTCTTTAATGGGCCAATGGCATTACAAGTTGGTAGACCATTGTTTAAAATGAGATATCATCCATTGATTACTAAATGGATGATTATCAATGATCAAGATATTAGAGATTCACTTGGTTCAACATTTGGTGAAAATAAAAGGGATCAGTATGTAGATACATTCAGAAATGATATGGTATCACTTGTATTACAAAATACATTAAGACAATACAGCATTGATAAATTTTACAAATCATATAATGTTGAAGAATCAGTTCCTGTTGAATTTGCAAACTTGCCAAAGTATGGTGCTTATGTGAAAAAAGATAAGTCTGGTATTCCAACTATGTATATGGATAAACCTACATTGGAAAAAGAATTTGAAGATAAGTTATGGCTTAAAACATCTACTGATGAGTTAAGTTATAACAATAAAGGTTTATACCCTCTTTCTGCTTCTACTTTCATGAATAATGGGAACTCAAATAAAGAAGAGTATTTTAGATATGTGGCGGAAAGAGAATACCTAAGAAGCATTTTACCATTCAGTGATATAAGTAAGACTGATGAGTTCATAGGTGAGTTGAAAAAGATTAAAGAGTCTAAGAAAACTTTACCATATGAGAAACAAGTAAGACTTACATATGAAAAGATTCTATCTGATAGAGCTTTATCTAATGTATTTAACCCAACTCATTTATTTAAAAATGCTGAGTCAGCTTTTGCAATAAGATTAAATAATATTTTAACAAAACATCCAGAGTTAAAACTTGACTATGATGTATTAGAAGTAATGAAAGTAGATTCAGATAAGGATAATAAAATATTTAACATTTATGTTAATGAAAAAGATTACACAAATGCTGTATCAAATATCTATCATAAAAATTTATTAGACTTAGCTAATCCTGCAATTAAAAAATCAGCAGATGAAACTGAGAATAAATACATTTCAGATTTCTTTTCACAAATACCATTGTTTGCATTTTTACAATCAGGTTTAAATAAAACTAAGTTTAACTTTGTTAATATAGTTGACTATACACCATTTATTGATGTAGTACAAAAAGAAAAAGATAACTTGATCAAAGTACTTGATAATGAGCAAAATGGTCTTGCTTTCTTAGACTATTACTTTAAAATATTTAACAAGCAAAATCATATCTATAATTCTGAAAAAAGCAGATTCAAAGATTATTTTATGAACATGAATCAAGAAACTGGTAAAAGTAAAAATGAATACACACTTGAACCAACTATCAATGATTTTGTATATAAATACAATGACGGTGATCAATCAAATGTACATTATAAAAATCTTGTAACTGCTAACCCGACTACAGTATTTATTAATAGTACAACTGATTTAGAATTAAGAGATCCAGGTAAACAATTCAAAGGCCAAAGTTATATCAACAAAGCAGGAAAAGGTATGAATATTGCCCTTATTACTGCACTAAACAATCCAGTTGATAACTTAGCTGCAGTACCAGTGTCTAAATACAATGTTGTTAAAAACAAATGGGAAGAATCAATTCAAAACATGAAAGAGTTGATTGAATCTGGTAACAAAATTGCACTTTCAAGTAAAGGATATGGTGATTCTACAGTCATGCCTCAAGAATTATTTGTATATTTATCACGTAGACTTTATGAAGAATTTGGTTATATAAATCCTAATTCAACAATGTTTACAGACATGCTTGACTTAGTTGCTGAAAAGCAAGGAATAAGTGATGCAGAAATAGATAGTTTATTTACAGATGAAGAAGATCCATTTAAGTGTTAAAATATGAAGTGTGTAGTACAGTCAAATACATTAGAGTATTTAGTTAAAGAAAAGTATATTACAGATGTAAGAGCCATTATAAATGGTAATACAGATAGATTTAATGTAATAAATAAAAAACTTACAGAGTATGCTAAAAGTAAATATGGATTAATGCCTGCTCCGGATGAGTTATTATTTACAGTTGAAACTGAAAAGCATAAAAAAATACTAAATACAAATAGTAAAGCATATGTATCTAATGCTACATATGATACAACGTATAGAGCTGTACCAAATGATTTATTATTTGACGCATTACAAGATTGTGTTGATAATTATGAAATAAAACATGAAAAAGCTTTATCACTTGATAAACCAATTGATGAAGTTGATCAAGACGCAACAGGACTTAGATTTGAATTCAGTAGTGCATACGGTGATAATGGATATAATCTTGATATTATAAGAGGTAATACTAAAGTAGGTACAGTTAATTATGAATTAGATAATGGTGTTGCTAGAGTAGGTGCTGTTAAGATTAATGAAGATTTTCAAAGACAAGGGTTAGCAACTGATGCTTATATTGAATTAGGAGATGCTCTAGCTAATCAAGGTATATTACTTAGAAGTGGTGACTTAAATGAATTAAGTACAGGATTGTGGAAAAAATTAGTTGAATTAAATAGAGCTCAAGAAATAACTAAAGGAGTATATGAATATAATCCTACAAAAAAATATGAACCAAGATTTATAAGAACATTTACTGAAACTGAACAGTTTTTAACATTAGATGCTGAATCATCACAAAAAGCTAGAGCAGAGGAAGTTGCTGAAATACTTGCTGATAAATTATCTAAAAGCTTAAAAACATCATATAAAATTATAACTGAAAAAGAAGCACAAGAGTTATTAAAAAACAGAGTTACATCTTATAATGGTGAAGCTGCTTTCTTTTTTGCTGGTGTAATCTACTTTGTTGGAGATAACTTCAATCTTGAGACAGCATTACACGAGTTTGGTCATCCATTAATTGGAGCTATAAGAATGGAAAACGGGAAACTGTTTAATAATTTATTTACGCAAGTTAAAAGCACCATTGAAGGTCGAGCAATCATAGAACAAGTAGAAAGATTATATCCTGAGTTAGCAACTGATTCTCCATTATTTATGGAAGAAGTAATAGTTCATGCTTTACAAAAGACTGCTTATAATAAAGTTACTAATACTCCTGAGTCAGAAGGTTTTGTAAAATTTATTAAAAATGTACTATATAGTATAAAACAATTTTTTAGATCATTCTTCAGCAATACTCAAAATATATCTAAAATAAATGAATCAACTACATTAGGTGAATTAGCTGACATGATGTTGTCAAAAGATTTTGAGTATCAGACTGATTTAGTAACCAATGAAGATATTGCTATGTTTTCAAAGTATACTAAGTCTAGAGTAAAAATATTAACTAAGAATGTATCTGAGAATGCAATGCAAAGTGCAGTTGATAATTTTTATGCATCAACAGTATCAATTTTAAATTCAGCTAAAAGGTTCAGTAAAAAATCTAATCTATATCCAATGCTTGAAAAAACATTATTTATAGAAGGTTCAAATGAATTATTACCTGCAATTAAAAAATCACTTGCACCTTATCAATCAATAGTTGATATGGGTAAAGCTTCTAAAGATGAAATAATTGAATCAGTTATTGAGTCTGAGTTAAGAAGAATTAAAGACATGACTAATAAGTCAATCAACTTTGTAAGTAGTTTAGAGATCACAAATAACATTATTAAAAGTGTTTACACTGATTTATTAAAGATTCAACAAGACAAAAACTTTGGTGAAAGAAGCACACTATCTGTACTAGGTATATACAGAACTAATCTTTCTAACTGGATTGATTTTATTGAAGATACAACTGAGTTATTTAAAGAAGATTTTAATTTAGATTCAACTAATGCATTAAGCAACTTGTTAAATGAGATGGCTTCTAATGCAAGATCTGCAGTTAACCTATTACAAAAAATATATAAAGAGTCTTCAGTAGATTTCTACAGAACTTATACTGCATATATGCAAGAGTTTTTAGATGATAAACTTAAAAAAGATTTAGGTAGTGCACTTAAAAATAAATTAACTGCTGATGAACTAGAAGACTTTTATGATAAAGTTGTATCAGGTAATATTGCTAATGAAGACATGAGCAAATTGATTGCTAAAGGTGTTGAACAAAAATACATTAATGACTTTATTGCTGAATACAACAACCTTAAAATTGATGAAGTAAAAATTAGAGACTTGCTATCTGGGAATGCAAAAGATGTTTCTTGGTTTAATAGATTCTTAGAACCATATACATCAAGTAATGATCCGATTGTGGGCGGTCTTGCAATGTATATTCAAAATATTAAAACAGATGCACAGTTAAAGACTCTTAATGAAACTGAAGTATTTAGAGGTAAAGTTGAACCATTGCTATCTGCAAACAATATTAATCCAAATAATACTACACAATTAGCAGACTTAATTGCTAATAGAGATAAAGTATTAGGATATGATGAAAACGGTCAAGCTGTTGAAAAAGAAGTATTTACGCTTAAAAATGAGTGGAAAAATTACAGATATGTTCAAGAAAAATTAAGACATGATTATACTGAAGCTTTAAAAACTGAAGATAAACAAAAAATTGCAGATGCTGCAGCTGAGTTAAGACAGTTTAAAAAAGACTATATGTATGATAAATACACCAAACTTGTTTTAGATGCTGATGACATCTTTAATAAGTCTGCTGTACATAGATTAGCATGGTTAACTAGAAAACAAGCATTAGAAGATTACAATGCTGAATCAAGTACTTTTTCTACTGAATTAGAAAGATTTGAAAACTACTCATCTGCTCAAGCTTTATGGAGAAAATACCAGCAACTATATGAATTAAATTATATTGATGGTACACCAAAGATAGATGATCCTGAAAACAATGTTTATGATTTATCAATAGCTCTTATATTAAGAGAGCATAAAGAAATCACATCTGAGTTTTATGAAAGTATCCCAAGAGAGGGTTCATTGCAAACATCTTACAATGAATTTGTAAATGGTGTTAGTGCACAAGGTGTTTCAAAAGAAGAGGCTCAAGAATTAAAAAATAAATGGATAAAGCAAAATACAAGAATTGCTTATTCAGAGTCTTATTATGCAAGAAAAAAAGAATTAATAACTAGATTAAAAGAGTTACAGGATAAAAAAACAGATAAGTCTGAATTTAATATAGGTGAAGCTTATACAGAGATATATGATTTATTATTTTCATTTAGAGATTCTCAAGGTCAACCAATTCCTTCTGAGTTAAAAGCTGAAAGAATTCAAAAAATTAAAGAATTACAACAAAAAATCAATGATGTCAAGTTTGCAGAGCAAAAAGCATCTAAATTAACTAAAGAGCAAGCTCAAGAGTTGAGTGAATATGTTGAGCTAATTAAAGCAAAAGGTAAATTATCTGATGAACAAAAGTTAAGATATCTGAAACTAATTCAAGTAAATACACCAAATGGTCTAACAGCATTAGAAGCTGCTGAAATACAAGGTATTTATAGTGAGTTAGCTGATATATCTTCTAAAATACCTACAGAATATTATATGGAATCTTTAAACTATTACTTGACTCAAGTATTAGGTAAAGAAGAAGCTAATGAAACTGATGTAGATAACTTGATTAATACAGAGTCATTTAAAGATTTATTATCTGAAGATGATAAGTTTAGAAACTGGTTTTTTAATAACCATGTTACTAAAAAGAGATATACAAAAACAGGTTCAATAGAAATTTATTTTGAAAGACTTGCATGCTACTCAGTATCTGTACCGAACCATGAAGAAGACTATGTAAAAACTACATTAACAGATCCAGAAACAGGAAAAACATTTAGTATTAATGGTTTACCAAATTCTAGACACTGTGACTTTAGAATTAAGAATGATGCTAAATATAGAACTATTCCAATTGGTGCAGATAGAAGTAAATATATTGGTACTATACTAGATAATGCGGGTAACTATTTACCTAGACAATATAAACCAGGAGAAGTAAATAGTGCTAAAGATGATAAGTTTGTTGATCAAGAATTCTTGAGACTTAAACAAGCTGATAATGCTCAATACAAATTAATTCAAACAATTAAAGAATACTACATCCAGTTTCAAGAAGGTGCAGCATTTGGTTCAAGATTATGGTATGACTTACCTAGATATGGTAAAAAAGGTATGCTTGAAAATTTACAAGCAGGTGCGTTATCTGATAAAGCAAAAGCTCTTAAAGGTTCATGGAATTACTATTGGCAAAAAATGATAGGTAAATCTAATGATGATTATGAATTAGGTTTAAACTATGACTCAAGAAAAAATCTTGTAACAACAGATATGCAAGGTAATGAAATCAGTCATGTTCCTGTAACAGGTACGTACAACTTAGATATTGAAAAAACATCTAAAGATTTTTTACCAGGTATCTTCCAATATGTACAGTCAATCAATACACAATCAAAATTAATTGAGTCAGCTCCATTAATCAACTCTATTTTATCAGTACTTGAAGACCCTAAAAACGGTTTAAAAAATATAAATAAACAAAGTAGATCTATTCATAAAGTAACAGGTAAGTTAGTAAATGTTAACAAAAATAAAGGTGATGTTTATAACAGATTGGAGCAAGTAAGATCTCTTGTAGAAAGAGAACTATATGGTAGAAAAATAGTTGGTATTGAGGAAAGTAATCCTTGGTTACATAAAATGTCAAACTTTATGTTGAGTGCTGCGGGTAGAGCTACACTTGCTGTTAACGTACCATCAGATTTAAAAAACAGATATGGACAAATTGTTCAAAATCTTATTGAAGCTTCTGGAGGTAAATATGTATCATTAAAATCTATGGCCTTAGCTAGACCATGGGCCGCTAAAACAATGGTTGAATGGTCAGCAGTTGGTATTTATGCAAGAGGTAACCAACCAATAAATGTACAACTTATACAATACTTTGACCCATTCTTTAAAACTGAAGATCAACTTGGTAAAAATACAACAAGAACAAGAGCAAAAGATATGCTTGATGGTTCATGGATGTATTCTTTTAGAAAGTTTGGTGAGATGGAGGCAGCTATGCAATTATTTGGAGGCTTTATGCATCATCAGTATGTTAATCAAGTTTCATCCAACGGTACGGTTACTCCAATAAGATACATTGATGCTTGGGAATTAGATAAAGATGGTGTACTAACATTAAAACCTGGAATTGATCCTGAGTGGGGTAATAAAACAATTTACCATACAGTTGAAACAGGAGACACACTTGAGTCTATAGCTAAAAAATATTCAGTACCATTAGAAGATTTAAAAGCTAAAAATAGAATGTCTAAAAATGAGCACCTTACTGAAGGTTCTGAGTTAATAATTGCTCAGTCAGCTAAATTTAAAAGTTTTAAAAATAAGTTTCAAACTATATCAAGAAGATTATATGGTGCATATGATGATTTTGGTCAAGCTGAGGGTAATAAATACTTCATATACAGAATGTTTTTCTTTATGAGAAAATGGGCTACTTCAATGTTTACAAACAGATTTGCGGCTGATTTATCTAAAGAAAATAGATGGGGAAGAAGATATGACTGGGGTCTTGGTGAAACATCAAGAGGTTACTACATATCCGGTATTGCATCATTATATAAACTTGTAAAATCTGCAGGTAAGTATTATCCATATATGTCTGAAGAAGATAAGATTGATACTAAAAAAATGATTTCAGAAGGTGTGTCAATATTTTTATTATCTACACTTGGAAGTTTATTATTTGGATATGATCCTGATGATGATGAAAGATGGGAAAAAATCAAAAATAGATCAGATGCATTTGGTACTGAAGGATTTAAAGCAAATGGATGGGTTGCAAACCACATGTTAAACTTATTGTTGCAAGTAGGAGCTGAAACATCTGCATTTGTACCATTACCAGGTTTAGGTTTAGATGACTACAATAACTTCATTAGTGTAACAAGTACATCATTTAAATCTACACTTACAGTATATGCTAAAATATTAGAAGATTTGTTTAATATGGCTGCTGGAAATGATGCGGCATACTACAAATTAGAAACAGGTCCTTATTCTTGGCAAAAAGAAGGTGAAGCTAAAATTAAAGCTCACTTATTAAGAACTTTAGGTGTAACTGGTGGAACAGGTGATGTAGAAACATTGATTAAAAACTATGAAAGGTATTCATCTAAAATATAAACAATGACAAGTAAAAAAACAGGAGTCTCAGTGAAAGTGCAAAGACCAGGTATCCACGCTAAAACTAAAACATCTAAGCTAAAAAGCTCAAAATTGTATAAAAAAGGTAACCGCGGTCAAGGGAGGTAGAAAAAAAAAGGGAGAACCGTTATGGCTCTCCCTTTTTTTATTCATCATCATCACAGCAGTCACATTCTTCTGACTCTTGTCTACCATACTCGTCATCAAACCATTGTCTGGCTTCTTCTTTAGTTGGTGTGTCATAACAACCACAGTCCATAACTTTAGCACCTGCTAAATATGCTTCTACCATTGCTTTTCTAAATACTCCTACATGCATAATAATTAATTTAAATCTTTAATGTTTATATCAATTAAATCTGATAACAGTTAAATCTGATAAGTTTACTTTAAATAAACCTGTAAGTTTACTTTTGTCTCTAGATACAAGTACATATTCACCACATCCAGATTTGTGTTTAATGTACACCGTTTTATTGTTATATTTTGCTTTCATTCTATTGATACATTATAATCTGAAATATATTCATGTAATTTGTCTCTAAATTCTTGTGCTATATTAGCTTCAACATCATCTTGGCTATACTTAGCAATAGATCTTAAATGCTGATCCATGTCCCACACTATAAGCTTAAACTTATAACCATCAACTGCACTTTTGAAATTTTCTGCCTCTTCAGGTAAATTAAATTTTAATATTGCTTCCATTACTTGATGAATTGTTTAAGGTTAGGTTTAAAGTAGTTTTCACCCTTTAAAATTTTGCCGTCATCACGTAAAAGCGGTCTACCATCAGGTCCTAATTTACTCATATTAGAGCTATGAATCTCAGCAAACACATCTTCTATAATATTTTGCATCCCGTGTTTCAATATGGTACCGCACAGAATATAAAGCTGATCACCTAATGCATCAGCAATACCTTCCAGTCTTTGTTCTGCACTCATAATACCTTCAATAGCTGCTTGAATATATTCATCATTCTCTTCAGCCATAAGTCTATGTCTCAATTGAACTTCATCATGACTAATTAATACTGGCTCTGTACCATTTATTTGTTGAAATCCCTCATGGAAATTTTTTACTGCCTCTAATTGTACTTTCATAATTTTATTTTTTGTAAAGATAAAAAAAAGTGGATACATTTCTGTACCCACTTGATTGATATATTTGTTTAACTATACTCCCTTGGAGCAAGTATCTTTATAGGAAGAATTCACCTCCTAGTGTATCTTTTTTATCATCATTATCAAAATCTAAATCAAAGTCATCCCAATCATCAACTACCTTAGTTTCAGTAGGTTTAACTTCTTCTACTTCATCCATTACTTTAATTGAATCACCAAAAACTAACTCTTGCTCAATTTTAATTAAATCATTTTCCAATTTCTCAAATGCTTCAGGATCACTAGCTTTTAACTCAGATACAACTCTTTTAATTTCTAGTTCTTCTTTTTTAGCTTTAGCTTCATCTGCAGCTTTAAGTCCCTCAAAGATAATCTGATCAGTAGTTGGTAAAACTAATTCCTCTTCTACTACATCTTGATATTCTTCAATTGTAAACCCTTCTTCAGGTTCACCTTCTATTGCAGCTACTCTAGCATTATACTCTTCATCAGATTCAATGTGAATCTTGATATCATCAACTACAGGTGCTTCAAACGTATTACCTGCTGGATCTTCATAGAATAAAACATCTCTCTCAGCTTCTTCTCTTTCTTCAATAGCTTGAACTAAGTCAGCTTCTTCTTCAGCTTTTTCAATCTCATTAAGAATATTTAACTGATTCTCTGGTTCACCATAATTTAACGCTAATGGATCAACAATATCTAAGTCAATGTCTTCTGTTGTATCTTCAGTAAAGTTAACTAAATCAAACTCCATTGCAATAAACCAGTGTAGTTTTCTTTGATCATCCATCCAATCTTTTGGATGTGATTTTTTCAATGCATAAGTAACATGATTATAAAATGCCCACAATGAATTGAAGTCACAGTTATAATCATAACTTGGTTTTTCCATCTGATTTTTTACAACTGATATTTGCTCATTAGTAAGAATCTCATATTCAGCATATAAGATACCTAATAACTCAGCTTGTTTTCTTTCAGTTAATGTAATCTTTTTCATTGTGTCTTTATCAGCAACAATCTGAGTAAAGTACTCATCTGCATTACCAATCTGATCAATGATAGTTTTAATAGTATCAGCATCTGCGGTTCCAGAATGTCTTCTACTATATGAACCCATATCTCCAGCTACCACTCCATTCATGCATATGAATACATATCCACCAATACCACACTTGAATCTCATAGTTTTGTTATAACTGTTTGACCAAGCAAACATCATCCCAACTTCTGGATCTTTTGTGTAGTTTAAATAATAAATACCTTGAGCAATAGAGCCATCTGAATTAGCTCTATATTTCTCATCAGCAACAGTAAAACCATGTAGAGCTAATTGCTCTAATGCATTACTGATTACAAACTCATGTGATATAACTGTGTATGTATCAGCATGGTTTGGTAAAGGAATAGTTCCTAAATATTCTCTTGTACAATTTTGTGTTCTTACGGCCATCTTAAAATAATTTTAACTGATTAATAATTGGTTCTAACTGTCTAATCTCTTTATTTATCTTCTCTAGATAAAACTTGGGATTGACTAAATATTGTTCAAAGGGTTTCTCCACATAGTTGATAAAAACGGTTTGCATCCACTTACCACTTTCAACTTGTATTTGTCTACCATCTGAGTTATTCTTTTTAATAATCTTACTACCTCTTTCAGATATATAATACCTAATAGTATGTTGAAGATTAGTTACTGTGTGCTCATTATTCTCTACTTTCTCTTCTTGAAATGACCAGTCACCTTTTATCTTAACTCCTCCACAATAATCAAAGATATTATTTTGGGTTTTCAGATAATCTTCTGGTGCTGTACCATGTACAAAATAGTTATATATAGTTCTTGGAATAATTAAAAAGCTTTTGTTCTTGTGCAAGGCCAGATTATTAAACTCAAATCTACCTTTACATTTAGTTGCAGCATAATAGAACTTACCATCTTCTTCTTTAAAAATATAGTGTGGGTTCTCTTGCTTAATTTCATTATATTTATCTTCATCAACAAGTTTGTAATCATGTACAGCAATATAATTGTTTACATCACCTATGATCATTTTACTATATGTATCATGTTCTAGTTGAAGACTTGTAATCTTTTCCCATCTAGCACATATCTCCAAATATTTTTCCTGATACTCTCTTGGTATGATAGTTTCTAAACCATCAGTATTCTGCATTAATGGTACCGCATTTGGAATCTCCTCAACTATCATTTCATATAGCATACAAAGACTCAACTGACCATTAATAGTTATTCTCATAGTAAATTCTGGATCATACAGAAAACTATTAGCATCATTACTCAATCCATAAGTTGAATTAAGAATAATCTTATACACATAATTCCTTACATCTTTCTTGCTTATCTTTTTTCTCTCATCAAAAAACCATTCATACAATTCACAGAATTCTACTTTAGGTAAATGTGCAGGAGCCCAACCATTTCTAATAGCTAAGTTTGGATAATAACTGACAACATCTGAAGTCATAATTATCATATCCTCATTAGACTTGTAGATACTGCTTGTCTTTGCACCATGAATACCACCTAAACCAAAATCAGTCTTTACACCTTTATAGTTTATAGAATATTTGAATCCTCCTTTTGTATGCTCTGGATACACAACTATATCATTAAATACTGATAATAGTTTCTGAAAAGTTGCAGTCTCAAACTTTACATAATCAAGAATAATATCCTTTACCTGGATACTATCTCTCTTAGTTCTTAACTGTCTTAACTCATATTTTTTAATTCCAGTTCTCTCACTCAAGAAATGTAAGAATAACTCTTTACTGATTCTTGGTTCTGATGCACTGAATAAAGGAATATTATACTCCTCTGTTAATGTCTTTCTTAATGCAATTTGATTTTTACTAAGCTGCATTATTCTCTTAGTTGATACAACATCATTAATACAATAACCAATTATCATATCAATTTGCTCAAATGTGGTTACCTTAGTAGTATGGTGTAAAGGCATGTCTTGAATACTTTCCCAATCCATACTATACTGAATCCACTTTAAACTTGATCTCTTAGCAGGATTATCCCAATGATTTAACTTGAATACATCTACTTGCTTAATGCTCATGTTTTTCTCATAAAAATCTAGAAACTCACCGGAACCTTGTTTATTAATTACATACTGAGCTTTACTATAAACCCATTCAGCAATTTCACAACCACTCATGAATGATAAACTACCAGCATTCTGAATAATATACTCAGTTATCTGACCATCAAATCCTAATCCATTATAAGATACATGCCATTCACTATACAGTACATTTCTTTTAAGGAATTCAATATAGTCATCCCAATCATTTTGTAAATCATGTATTACAAAGGTTCTTGTATCATCTGACTTAACATCCTGAAACACAGCAATAAAGCAATTGCTCATTGTTTCATAGTCCATTACCCAATTTTGTTTCATAATCCTTATTCAGTTAAGCTGTTTCCCCATATATAAAAGCACAGAGGGAAGTTGATTTCCCCCTGTGAAATTTGTGTAAATAATTATTTTACTGCTGGAGCAGGTATTTCTAATATTGACTCAATATCAAACTCTTCAGCATTAGACGCTAAATAATATACTAATTCCTTAATATCTGATTTATTATCTAAATAATATTCTTGGAATGTTTCACTTGATACTCTTTCTTCTTTAACATTTCTACCATTAGGTCTCAATGCTACAGTAGCTGTTGGATCACCATTCTCATCTAATTTTGGTAACATGTGCAAAGTAGTCTTAGTTGTTTTACCAATGATAACAAACAACTGTGATGTTACATCATAAATACACTCTACATACGGGCAATCATTAGATACTGGTATTAATCTAAATGTTTTGTGACCATTCCATTCAGAATTAATAGCCAACATTGTTCTTTTTCCTGACATACTATTTTATTTTTAGTTTACAAATTACTCACTTATTTTTGGATTCTGCAACTCTTGTACAGTAACCATTAATATTTCTTTTTCCATGTCTGGTTTAGTACATAGTTCCCCTACATTTTTAAGCAATTCTTCATTTACTCCTAGCAACTCAGAGTAAATGTTGAAATACTTTTCAGGAAACAAAAAACTATCCATATACATGTGATTACTCCCATTCTTATCAAAATGGTCCCTTATTTTGCGCTTTACTGTTGGATTCATCTTACTATATCTACCGTTGATTAAATGCATCCAATCTGATTCCATATCAGAAAAATCAAATGTATATAATACTTCAGTATCATTTAGTTTAATGTAATCACTTAGCCGATTATGTTTCAGTAATACATTTTTTTCAAAGTTGATGTAATCTTGATCTTTTCTCTCATGATATACAGCAACTAGTTTCATATCCTCGGGTGCTACATAATCATTCCAGCCAAAATATGTTTGAACTGGAGTGACACTTACACCCTTTTTAATACCTAAGAGCGGATAGACAAATATCTTAGATTTTTGAAAATAATTCTTATAAAGCGCATCAATACTCATAACTTACAATTTAATTTTACCTGTTGCTAATTCATATGGTAATGTAAAGTCTTTATTGCTATAATGATAATCTACTACATTCAATATCTCTTTAAAGTCTTCTTCCCATACTTTCAATGTTTCTGCTGATACCTGAAATGGGTAAATTAAATTAGCTCTGTCAATCACTATAAAGGTAATTACAACTTTCCATTCAGACGCATTCGGTAAACCTTTAAGATATTTACCTAAACTCAATTGTTTATACATGACGGCCTGTATCCAATATTTATAATATTGCACTGAGTCTGGAAAGTCTTGAATAGCTTTACCTGTTGTCTTTAAATCATTAATGAATAAAGTCTTAGTATTGTGATCCATAACCACATTATCTAAGATACCTTTAAAACCAAACTTGTATTTGCTTGATCTTAAATGTACTCCTTCTTCATTATATATTTTTACATTTTCATCTTTATCATTATCAAGTTGCATTAGACTTCTTACAGTCTCATGATTTCTCAATAACTCTACAGATTCTTTTGCGGTGTCTAATGTAGTTTGATCTACAATAGTCTTACCTTGTTTTACTTTTAAAAATTCAAAGTATTGTGTGTTCTGTTCAGTCACCATTTTTGCAATCCTACCTTCATCAGTTTTCAATGACTGGTGTAAATTAATACCAGCAAGTACACTAATAATTGAATCAGGAAAATCAGCCAATGTCAAATCAGTATCAGGTTGTGATTGAAAAACCTTAAAGACTTCATCCACAAGTAATCTATTATTATCTTTTGGTAGATTACTTGGTATTACAATAAATTCATCATTGAACTTATCCGGTTCAAGTAGTAAACAATGTATTACTTTCCCTGCCACTAAATGAGCATCAACCATATCTTCTTTTTGATTTAAGATATAGTGTTTATAAAAAGCTGCTGGTGAATACAACAGCTTATTTATACTTGAGTAACTAAAATAAAAGTCACTTTTATAAAATTGATCTAATTCTTCATTATAAGAAATACCCATCATTATTTGTTTTAGGTTCTATTATTACATTGTCAAAGTCTATTAACTCTTTTGTAGGTGTGTTAACTACTTCTTCAACTGTCTCTACCACTTCTTCAACAGTTTCTTCTACAGTTGCAAGTACAGCCTCTTCTTCAAGAGATACTGGTTGTACAACTTCTTCTTCAATCTCAGGAGTTTGTGGTACAAAATCATCAAATACTTTATACTCATAATTTAAATTCAAAACAGCTAGCATCTCTTCTGACATACTGATTGTTTTAACTCTAAAGTGTTTAGTATCACCATTATCTGCGATTTTTGCTCCTAATTTTTTTAGTACTA
>Ga0114977_10000155_pt1 | contig 44194 bp, 40 predicted proteins | sample S_130805_MF_Meta_FD_87026 | JGI IMG/M metagenome (GOLD analysis project Ga0114977, IMG submission 87026) | Freshwater microbial communities from Lake Simoncouche, Canada to study carbon cycling - S_130805_MF_MetaG | ecosystem: Environmental > Aquatic > Freshwater > Lake | place: Lake...
AAAGCCTGGCAACGACCTACTCTTCCGTGCCTTAAGACAAAGTACCATTGGCGCTAAAGGGCTTAACTGCCGAGTTCGGAATGGGATCGGGTGTTACTCCTTTGCAATAATCACCAGGCAGCAGTTTTTTATTACATATATATTTTAAAGTAAACATTAATTGAAAAAACAATTAATGTCGTTTTTATTATGAAAATTGCATTTATATTAGGTACCCGTCCTGAAATAATAAAACTTTCACCTATTATTAAATTATTTGAAAAAAAAAAAATTAACTTTTTTATTATTCATAGTGGTCAGCATCAAGATTACAATATGGACCGCGTATTCTTCAATCAATTAAATATACCCAGACCTAGATATCACTTAAAACATAGTAAAAAAAATAATTTCATTACAATAACAGTCAAATCAATAAAAAATATCCTTCTAAAAGAGAAGCCAAATTTTGTAATTGTTCAAGGAGATACAAACACAGTTCTTGCCGGATCTCTTGCTTGCAATGTTCTTTTTAGGGAAGAAAATAATTTAAACAAAAAATATTATAATTTAGTTCATGTTGAGGCTGGTCTGAGATCTTTTGATAAAAAAATGCCAGAAGAAATTAATAGAATAATTACCGATAATATAAGCCAGATATTATTTGCACCAACAAAAATTGCAAAAAAAAATATTGAAAGAGAAAAAATTAATCAAGGGAAAGTCTTGCAAGTAGGAAATACTATAGTTGATGTAGTTAATAAATATAAAAATAAATTAGGAAATAAAATTTTAAATAAATTAGATATACAAAAGAATAAATTTGTAATTCTAACACTTCATAGACAAGAAACTGTCGATAAACCGAAACGACTCGCATTAATTATTAATAGTATCAAAAATAATAAAAAGCTAAAAAATTATAAAATTGTTTTCCCAATACATCCGAGAACTAAATCTAAATTAAAAAATAATATTTTTGGTAAAAATTTCATAACACTTCAACCTTTGGACTATTTTAATTTTTTAAATCTTCTAATAAATTGCAAATTAATTATTACAGACTCTGGTGGTATACAGGAAGAAGCGTGCCTACTAATGAAGCCTTGCATTACAACAAGGATAAATACTGAAAGACAAGAAACTGTTAAAATTAAATCAAATATATTAGTTGGTTATAACGCAAGAAAGATAAATAACTCTATAAATACTTTTTTAAAAAAAAAAAATTACTGGAGTAATCCGTTTGGTAAGGTAGGAGTTAGTGAAAGGATTACAAACTATTTACAAAGATTTTATAAATCATTATGATTTATTTTATATTGCCCGCCTATAATGAAGAAAAAAACATAAAATTATTGTTAAATGATATTTCTAATTTTTATAAAAAAAAAAAAATTCTATTAAATATTATAGTAATTAACGATGGGTCTTCTGACAAAACCTACAAAAATGTTGAAATTATTAAAAAAAAAATTTTCCACAAAATAACTCTAATAAATCATAAAAAAAACATGGGTTTAGGAACATCTTTAAAAACAGGATTCAATCGTGCATTAAAAGTTTCAAAACAAAATGATATTATAATTACAATGGATTCTGATAATTCGCATACTGCACAAAATAGTTATCTTCTTATAAAAAAAATTAATCAAGGATATGATGTCGTTATCGCATCAAGATATACTAAATTTTCAAAAACATATGGACTTAGTTTTTTAAGAAAAGTTTTAAGTTTTGCATCATGTATTATCTTCAAAATTTTTTTTCCTATTAAAAATGTTAAAGATTACACTTGTGGTTTTAGAGCATTCAAAATTAATAAAATTAAAAATATTATGCAAAAAAAAAAATTTTTTAGTGAAAAAGATTTTTCTGTATCAGCGGATATAATATTAAAATTAAAATTATCTAAAATAAAACTTTCTTTTACTGAGATTCCTCTAACTCTTCGTTACGATTTAAAACAAGGAAAAAGCAAAATGAAGATCATAAAAACAGTATATCAAACATTAAAGCTAATTATCTTAAGAAGATTTTTTTTATTTAATTATAGTTAAATTATAAAATAAATTACAATCTGGAGATTTTAAAAATTTAAAAGGCAAAAATTCCTCACAAATAATATTCTTTTTATAATGATACTTGAGTATCGATATAAGATTAAATATTGAATTTACGTGCTCAGTGGCAATCATATAATCATAATCATGATTACTTAAATTCAATTTAGTTTTTACGTTAAAAATTTTTTGATATAATCGTCCTAATCTCCATAAAAAACCAGGATCAGTAGGCAAAGATATTGATAAACACCCTCCTTTTTTTATTTTTTTTAAAATATTAAATAAAAAAATTTCAGGATAAGTTACATGCTCCAATACATGAGACATAATTACCCTATCAAAATAATTATTTTTAAAAGGAATAGAAGACTTGATTGATCTTTTTATAATTACATTCTTATTTTTAAATTTTTTTTTTAAAAAATTAACGCTAAATTTAGACTGATCCAACATATAATATTTTTTAAAATTCCCATTTAAATAATTAATATGAGGTGATGTTCCTGGACCAATCTCTAAAATAACTCCATTACTTATAAATTTCCTTTCTAAATTTTCGTGACAAAAATTCATTAAATAACCAACTAGGCCGGTATTTTGGTATTTTGAATAATTTCTTGAAATACTTTTTTCAAACAACTTATTTTTATACATTTTCAAAATGTATAGAAGAATAAATGCTGTAATATTACATTTATTATATATAAAATTTATACTTATTTTTATTTCATCCGAAAAATATTCAGAAAAATAAATTACACTTTTAAGTATTTATCTTTATTTATTAAAAAATCATTATAAGTGAGTTTAAAAGCTTTTTTAAAATCATGAATTTTTCTAAATCCGTATTTATATGCCAAACTAGTATTTACTATTTTTCTTGGCATTCCATCTAATTTTTTATTATTATCAAAAATAATTTTAGCTTTAATTCCAATTTCTTTAGCGACGAAATTTGTATAATTCTTTATTGTTTTTTCGTAGCCACTACCAATATTAATTAAATTTTTTTTTGTTTTTTTAGTTAAAAAAAAAACACATGCTGCAGCAACGTCATCTACAAAAGTTAATTCTCTTTTTGAAGTTCCAGTGCCCCAAAAAGTAATTTTTTTCTTTTTTTTTATTTTAGCAATGTATAATTTTTTTATAATTGCAGAAAAAAAATGTGAGTTATTTAAATTGTAATTATCTCCAGGTCCAAAAATATTTGAAGGCATTAAACATTTATAATTTGTTTTATACTGAGAATTATAATTTTCACACAACTTCAAACCAGCAATTTTGGCTATTGCATAAGGTTCATTAGTATATTCTAGGGGTCCCCTTAAAAGAAACTCTTCTTTTATTGGTTGTTTAGCAAGCTTAGGATAAATACAACTTGTTCCTAAAAAAATTAAATTTTTAACCCCTGCTATATAACTGCCATGAATAATATTGTTTTGTATTGATAAATTATCATAAATAAATTCACCTCTTAATTGGTTGTTTATTCTAATTCCGCCTACTTTTGCTGCCGCTATAATTACAGCGTCAGGTTTAATTTTTTTAATATAATTAAAAGTTTTACTTTGATTTCTAAGATCAAGTTGTTTGCTAGTCTTAAAAAAAATTTTTTTAAAACCTTTTTTTTTTAATAATCTTAAAATAGAACTACCGACTAGTCCTGTATGTCCAGCTAAATATATTTTAGAATTTTTAGAAAGCATTATGTTTTTTTGTAAAACTCAGCATTTATCATTTCTTTAATTAATTGATTAATACTAATGACTGGCCTCCACCCCAATATTTTTTTAGCTTTATTAAAATTTCCTTTTAAGGAATTAACTTCTGTTGGTCTAAAATATACTTTGTCAATTTCAATTATTGCATTGCCATTAAAATATCCTTTTTCATTTAAACCTTTACCAATCCATTTTATTTTTATTTTTAATTGTTTTGCAGTTAAATTTATAAATTCTTTTACAGAATACTGCTTCCCTGTTGCGATAACATAGTCTAATGGTTTTTTATGTTGAAGTATTTTCCACATAGCAACTACATAATCTTTGGCATGGCCCCAGTCTCTTCTTGCATATAAATTTCCTAGATAAATTTTTTTCTGTTTATTTTTTAAAATATTACAAAGACCTGCTATAATTTTTTTGGTAACGAATGTTTCTCCTCGTACTGGACTTTCATGATTAAATAATATGCCATTGCAGGCAAAAATATTATATGATTCTCTATAACTTATGGTAATCCAGTGAGCGTAGAGTTTAGCAACAGCATAAGGACTTCTAGGATAAAATGCTGTTTTTTCATTTTGTGGCGGTCTAGATAAGCCAAACATTTCTGATGTTCCTGCTTGATAATATTTAATTTTTTTTTCCATTTTAAGTGATTTAATTGCATCTAATATTCTCAAAGCACCAATCCCATCAACGTTAGCTGTGTACTCTGGAACATTAAAGGATACCGCAACATGAGACTGAGCTGCTAAATTGTAAATTTCATCGGGTTTGATTAACATTATATTTTTTAATACCGAGAGTGAATCTGTAATATCTCCATAATGTAAAAAAAAGTTTCTGTTTTTAACATGAGGGTCTTCATAAATATGTTCTATTCTTGAAGTATTAAATGAGGAGGATCTTCTCTTAATTCCATGAACAAGATAGCCTTTATTTAACAAAAGATCAGCCAGATAAGAACCATCTTGACCGGTAATACCGAATATTAAAGCAACTTTTTTTTTCATAAAAATTTATTAGAATTTTAAAAAATTATTTGCGCATTTAACTATATAATTAAGATCTTTCATTGAAAGTAAATTGTGAAAAGGAAGACGTACAAGTCCATTTGTAACTATATCTGTGTTAACTAATTTACATTTTTTATATTTTAATAAAAATTTTCCAAAGGAGGACTTGTGTAATGGATGATAATGAGTAGTGCATATGATATTTTTTGTTTTCATATATTGTATAAAATTATTTCTTAATTTTTTATTTTTAAAAATAATAAAGAAATTATGATATGAACTTTTTATTTTTTTTGAAATATTTTTTATAACATAAATGATTTTATAATTTTTATTAATTCTATTATAATAATAATTCCACATTTTCTCTCTTTTATTTTGAATATTATAAAAATTTATAAATTGACCATACAATAAAGCTGCTGACAATTCGGTTGCCCTATACTCCGAACCAATATCCTTCCAAGAATAAAAATGTTTCTTTGAATTTTTTAAAAAATTTTTTCTGTCTGTGCCTTTATCTAAAATTAAATTTGCTCTTGCTTCTAATTTTTTATTATTAATTGAAATAGCACCGCATTGCCCCCCAATAAAATTTTTAGTTTCATGAAAACTAAAAGCTCCTATATCACCCCATGTTCCTAGATACTTTTTATTATATTTAGCGCCAAAACTATGAGCTGCATCTTCAATAAGAAAAAAATTATATTTTTTTTTTAATAAAATTAATAATTCCATATCGCAAGAATATGCTCCATAATGAACTATAATTACTGCTTTAGTTTTAAGGCTAATTAAACTTTCCAGATGATTTAAATTTATGCAACCACTAACTAAGTCGACATCTGCAAATTTTATATTTGCTCCCCTTAAAACTACAGCATTTGCTGTAGAGGTAAAGGTATAGGACGGTAAAATTACTTCATCACCAGGTCTTATATTGATTAAAATACTGGCTATCTCTAATGCGCTTGTGCAATTTTGCGTAAGAGCTAAGAAATTTGAATTTATTTTTTTTTTAATAAATTCTTCGCATTTTTTTTGATACTTAGAATCTGTAAATTTTTTTAGTTTAACAACATCATTAATAAATTTAATTTCATTACCTGCAAGGAATGGTTCGTGGTTTTTAATTATTCTCATTTTCTACTTCCTATTATTTTATACAGTATTTTAGTAAAATAATAATCAAAACTAAAATTAATAACTGAAGTATTAAAACTGTTTACATAAAGATGGGAATAAAATCTTCTTCTAATCCAATCTTTAGATAAATAAAAAAATTTCTTGGATTGATTGCTTTCTAAAGATTGCTCATAAAACGTATAATTTGAATTTAAAGATAATAAATTATTTGATTTAAAATAAGCAAAAGAACAAATTCTAAAATCCAGCCAGACTTCTGGATATTTTTCTGGTTTATTTTGAAAATGGAAATCTAAAAAATTATTAAAAAAATTTCTTGTAAAAGCTAAACAACTAGTAGGCGCAAATAATGGCCATCTGCTTAAAAAAAAATTTTTATTATTTTTATTAATTATGGCAGGAAAATCTTGAATAAATTCAATATCATTACTTTTGCTAAAAATTTCTAAAAATATTTTAATTTTATTTTTAAAAAAATAATCATCACTATCTAACAAAAAAATATATTTTCCTTTAGATTTATTAAACATTTTAATATAAGCACTCATTGCGTCTAAATATGGAATCTTTTTCTTCTTTTTATTAAAAAATTTTTTTACATAAGAAAATTTTTTTACTTCACTTATAGAGCCATCACTAGAATAGTCATCGTGAAATAAAATTTCTGTATTTTTATAATTCTGGTTAAGGCAAGATTTTATACATCTTTCAATTAAAGGTTTATTATTATAATTGGCTATTAATATTGATATCAAAGGTAATTTATTTTTATTCATAAGATGACGATTTTTAAATAATAAAATTAATTAATTTATTTTAAATTTTTTTAAAAATTTTGCCAATCTGTTGCTCATTACCATTATTGTCCATGTGGGATTTGTAAATCCATTGCCTGCAAAAACACTTGAGCCGCATACAAAAATATTTTTATAACCCCAAAGTTTTAAATTTTCATCAACACAGGAATTTCTAATTTTATTTCCAGAAATTGTTGTACAACTCGGATGCAATCCAACGAAAGCATCCTTTTCTTTTAAACTAATATTTTTATCTTTAATATTTTTTCTATAATTGGTTCTTTTTTGATTAAATTTATTAATAATTTCTAAATAAAATTTTTTATCTTTACCTGTTATACGCCAATTTATATTCGCTTTTGAAAGACCAAATTCATCTCGTTTTTTTTTATTTAAATTAATTGAATTATTTAAAAATTTTCCTTGTGAAAAAAAAAATTGATAAGAAAACTTATTTTTTATTTTTAAAATAAAATAAATTCTATTTAAAATTATTGAAAATAAACTAAATGCACTTATAAAAAAAAAGAAAATTTTTTTAAATAAAAAAAAATTAATTTTTAAATAATATCTCTTTAAGAACTCAGTGGAATCTCGAAGAGAATCTAATTGTATGCCAGAAAAATATCCTTCCTTTAGTTTAATATATATGTTCCGCTCCCTTTTATTTCTATTAATAAAAAATTTTGAATACTTAATATTTTTTTTGGCTTCAATATCTGCAACATTAAAAAAATTGAAATGGGGATGGTCGCATAAATTTTTTCCTATAAGTTTTGGATACCTTTTTAGCAAATTCTTAATTAGATGAGGATTGCCTAATCCTCCAGCACAGAAAATTAAAGAATTCTTTAAGAATATTTCTGAAAATAACTTTTTTTTTTTATTATATAAATTTATTGAGGTGACTTTATTGTTGTTATTTAATTTTATAGATACTGGACTAGAGCTGTCATAAACGTCAATATTTTTTATTTTATTTATATTTAAATAATTAAATAAATTTCCTAATTTTTTTTCTCTTGATGAAGAACTAATTTTGTTAGAGTTTATTATTTCAATATTACAAATATTATTATGATTAATATTAAATTCCCTAGCTAAATTTTTTGAATATTTAACTAATTCATCATATTTAAATGGCCAATCATCACTATTAAATTCATCTTTAGAAATTAGATAAATTTTATGATTCCATAATGCACTATTACCGCCTAATTGATTGCTATATGCAGGAAAATAATTGCCAGGATAAGATTGAATATATGGGTTTAATATATAATCTTTTTTATTTAGATGTTGTGTTTTACTTTCAGCTCTATCAATTAACGCTATCTTAAAATTATTTTTTGCTAATTTATAAGCTAGAACAGATCCTGCTGGTCCGCTACCGATAATAACATGATCATAAATAGATTCCTTCATACTAAATAATCAATTTTAAAATTTAATTAAAGCTAATAACAAAAATAATTAACAATTTATTTTATAAACATTATAATATTTAACTAGTAATAAAAATATTATTATATGAATAAACATATTGAATCTCTGGATTGTTACAGAGGCATTGCTGCATTAAGTGTTGCGGCAATTCACTTTAATATAAATTCTTCATTTTTTAATTCTAAGTTTGCAAATGGTCTTTTTGTACAAATGTTTTTTGTATTAAGTGGTTTTGTCCTATTAATAAACTACATAAATAATATTCATAATTTTAATGATATAATTAAATTCATAAAAAAAAGAATTCTAAGACTATATCCTCTTCACTTATTCTTTTTATTAATTTTTTTAATAATTGAAATTGCAAAATATTTTATGTTTGTTAAGTACAATTTATCACCTAATGAAAAAATTTTTGAAAAAAATAATTTTGAGTCATTTGTATATAATTTATTTTTATTGCAAAGTTTTCTAGAATTTCATTCATATAATGCACCTTCTTGGTCAATATCTGTTGAGTTTTACACTTATATAATATTTTCCATTATTATTTATCTTGGAATAACAAAAAGGATAATTAGTTTAATTGTTTTATTTATAATAATTTATCTAACTAAATTCAAAGAATCGTTTGGGGCAGACATAGGGATACAATCATTTTTAAGTTGTATCTATTCTTTTATTATAGGATCAATATCTGCATATTTTTTTTTATACAAAAAAATTAATTTAAAAAAAAGTATATTAGTTTTTCTTTTTTTATTTATTTTTTTTATTAATATTTTTTTACTGTTTTTTATAAATGAAAATAATTTCGTGTATTTATATCCACTATTATTTGGATTTTTATTTTATCTAACAGGCCAGATAAAAGATAATACTCTTATCTATAAAATTATATTTAATAGGTTTCTAATTTTTTTAGGAAAAATAAGTTACAGTATTTATATGTCACACTTATTAATATTTTGGATTATAACACAGTTTCTCAGATTTGTAATTAAATTACCTACGCGGATGGATGAATTTGGAAACACTAGACTGTCACTAACAAATCTTGAGGCTAATATTGTAACAATTTTATGTTACATAATTGTTATAATTTTTTCATATTTTACATATAAATATGTGGAACTTAAATTTTATAATAAAAATAATCTTAAGTAGATCGTGAAATTTTAATAAAATGAAAAATTTTTCTAACAATGACAATTCTTATTGGAGTGTAAAAACAATATCTAGTGAACTGGTAAAATTTATTTCACTATATAAAAAAAGGCCAATAAAAGACAATATAAATGGGGCGGGATTTGACAATATGTTTGCACTGTACTTTATATTAATAAAAACTAGACCTAAATTTATTATAGAAAGCGGAGTGTTAAGAGGTCAAACAACGTGGTTAATAGAAAAAACTCTTCCTAAATCTAAAATTCTTTCTATTGATATTAACTTGAAAAATAGAAAATATATTTCTAAAAAAGCAAAATATTCTAATTTAGATTTTAAATTTCATAATTTTTACAATATACCAAAAAATACATTGGCATTCTTAGATGATCATCAAAATCATTTTGAAAGACTAAAACAATGTAAGTTTTTCGGGATTAGAAATATAGTTCTTGAGGATAATTATCCTGTCTCACGTGGTGATTTTTATACCATTAGGCACGCTATAGGGAAAAGTGGATTTTACCATCCTTTAAGCCTACTAAATCTTTTAAAAACTACTTATCTATTTTTTTTAGAAATATTAAAAAAAAAAATATTTAATAATTATTATATTTCCTTAGACTATATTAATTCAAGACTAAGAGATGTGGCTCCAAATTCTTATGATATTAAAACCCTTAGTAAAAACATAGAAACATATTATGAATTTCCAAAATTAGATAATATTTTAAAAATTTTAAAAAAAAATAAATCACATAAAATTCTTGAAGAAATTAATGCTCTAAGAAACAATTCTCAATCAAATAACTATTTGACTTTTATTACATTAAAATGAAAAAATGTTATTAGAACTTTTATAAACAATCTATGTGGAGATATATAAAAAAAATAATAAAAAAGTTATTTTATAATTATTTTATAACAAAAAAAGATATTTCGATTGTCCAAAATTTTCTTTCGAGAATATTTATTTATGATTGTGGGTACAAATTAATTAGAATAGGAGACGATCATGATTTCGGGTACTTATTACCAAATATTTTAAATAAAATTAAATTTTGTTTTTCTCCAGGAGTTGGTAAAAGCAGTTCATTTGAGAATCATTTATTAAAATTTAATATAAAATCTTTTTTAGCAGATGGTACAATTTCAAAACCCCCAACTTTTAATCACAATTTTCTTCGTAAAAATATAAATATATATAACGATAATAAAAATATTACTCTTGATAGTTGGATTAAACAAAAGCTAGGCAGTAAAATTAGCAGAAACCTACTTCTTCAAATGGATATAGAAGGATCTGAAATAGAGGTTTTGCTTAATGTTAATGAAAAAATTTTAGAAAAATTTACAATTTTAATAATAGAATTTCATCATTTTAAATTTTTAGGAATCCCTGAATTTAATAGATTATACAAGGAGATATTTAATAAATTATTTAAATATTTTACAATTTGTCATATACACCCTAATAATTGTTGCGGATTAACTACGTTTGGGGAATATAAAGTGCCAAATGTAATGGAATTTACATTTATTAACAATAAAGAAGTAAAAAAAAAAAGGCTTGTCAAAAAAATTCCACATGATTTAGACCAAAAAAATGTTTTGGGAAAAAAAGATGTAAAACTACCTTCGATTTTCTATAAAAAAATCTAAGGTTTAATTTTTAAAATTATTTGTATTAATTCATCAACAATGAATTCAGAACCCTGAATTGATAAATGACTATCATCATAATAATAAATATTTTCTTTACTATTTCCAATGCACCTGTTTTTAATCTCAGTGTTGCATAAAAATCTATGTGGATAAATTCTAAAAATATTTTTATTCTCAAAACTATCTAAAAGTGAAAATATTTTTTCATTTCTTTTTTTAAAAATTTCATAGCTAGTAGACAATATATTAACATGAAGATTTTCATCTTTTTTATAAATATACTTATTGAGAAAAAATTCTTTATATAATCTTTTTGGAACTTTGAAACCTAGCTCTGGAACAGGATAAATTAGTATTAACTTATGGCCATTATTTAAAATATTTTTTATAGAATTAGAAATAGCATTAGTAATATAAATTTCCCTATCCTTTTGGTCAGATATATTCTGTCCTCTTGGTGATAAATAATATCTTAAAAAATTCTCATTTGGATTAAAAAATTCTGTGTATCCTTCCTCGTTGTCAAATAAAGTTTCTAATATATTTGCTGTGTATCTAAAGTGAAAAATAATAGTTAAATTTTTTTTTTTATTTAAAAAGTTTTTAATATTCTCGTTATTTTCATAAAATTTATCATTAACTATACTTGTTTTTCTATCTACCATATCAAAGTTTTCAACGTAGAATTGTGAATAGAATCTATGCAAATTAAATTTTTTATCTAGCTTCTCACTTAATCTTAGGGCTATTGCTTCAGCATGGGAATCTCCTAATAAAACTATATCTCCTTTATTTCCTGTCTTGTTGTAAAGAACATCTGATTTATCATTTTTAAGTTTTTTTTGTAGTACTGCAGGCATTCTATGGTTTAAACCATCATTTTTTATAACATAAAAATTTACCGAAAATATACAAACAAAAAATAAAGAAATACTTAAATATAATAATTTTTTTGAGATTATTTTTTTGCTTCTAAATAATTTTTCAATAAAAAAATAACTAAAAATTGAGAGTAGTAAAATTACAACGACTAATAATATTTTATATAAATATAGTGTATTAAATTCGGTATTAATTCTCCAAAATGTAACAATTGGGTAATGCCACAAATATAATGAATATGATATTAGTCCAAAAAAAACAAAAATTTTTGATGATAAAATTTTTAAAACGAAATCATTATTATTAGGATTGTTTGCTAAAATAATTAGTATAGTTCCCAAAACCGCAAACAAAGATTGATATGATGGATAAAATGCAGATTTATTAAAAAAAATAATTGAATATAGAATAAGTAAAATTCCTAATTTTGGAAATACTTTTTCAATAATTTTATAAAATTTAAATTTACTTCTATAATTTAAATTATTTTGAATGATAATAGCAACTATAGAGCCTAACAATAATTGCCAGATCCTTGATTGAAGAGACAAAAAACTTAATTGAGGATTAAAGAAACTTAACCAAATTGAATAGGCAAAACTTAAAAAAATTATTAATGAAATAATGAAAATAGAATGTTTCTTACAATATTTAAATATTATGATGAAAATAAATGGAAAGAATAAATAAAACTGCTCTTCGACTGACAAGGACCATGTGTGCAATAATGGTATTGAAAAAAAAGATTGCGCTCCATATTCTTGGCCAGAAATATAAAAATAAAAATTAGAAAAAAAAAATAACGAAGCTATTGATGACTCTGAAAATTTAATAAAGAATTCTGGTAATAAAACAAGATAAGCAATTAAAAAACATATAAATAATAAAAATAATAAGGGAGGTAATATTCTTCTAATTCTTCTTTCAAAAAAATCTAAAAATATAAATTTATTTGTTTTATTAATCTCATTTATTATTATGCTGGTTATAAGGTAACCAGAAATAACAAAGAATATATCTACACCTAAAAAACCACCCGTAACAATTGATTTGCCAAATAATCTAAGATCAAAATGATAAAAAATAACTGCAAAAACAGCAATTGCTCTAAGTCCATCAATTTCCGGTCTATACTTAATTTTCATATCTAATTAACTTTAATTAGAAATAAGGTTTTGCTTGTCCTTAACAAATTGACCAAATTCCTTAGACAATTTTACACTAGTTTCTAAATTTAAATGACCATTATCAATAAAATTTAAATTATATTGAGTAACTGAGCAATAGCCTACTTTGCAGATCGCACTAAATAAATCAAATATGAAAATTTTTCTATGACTAGATAAATCATTTAAAACTTTTAAATTATATTTTTTTAAAATCTCATATTTTTCATTTAAATGAAAAAGAAATACCAATAATATTGAAATACCTCTTAAATACTGTATTTGTGGATTAAATTTTTCTTTAAAAAACATTTATATTATTATTTTTTTTTATCTTTAGATATTACAAATGATTATATTAATAATTTATAAATGAAAAATTTTTTTTTAAATGATTTAAAATATGAAAAGAAAATAGATATTATATTATTATTTTTAGTTATTTTTTTACCATTATCTTTACTCTGCAGATCTTTAATTATTAATGCTTTTACAATTTTAATACCACTTATTTTTCTAATTAAAATAATTAATGAAAAAAAATTATTTATTCTTAATAATAAAATTTTTTGGAGTTTATTAATATTCTGGTTAATTTTATTATTAAATTCATTTTTTAGTATTAATTTTTATGAAAGTTTTTCACGTGCTTTTGGCTTTTTAAGATTTATTATTTTAGTTTTTGCAATAAAATTTATTATATCGTATAAAAATTTTAAGTTTGAAAAAATTATTTACAGCATATGGTTTTCAACTTTTTTTATAGTTTCTTCAGACTTAATATTTGAGTATATTTTTGGGTTTAATGTCTTAGGTTTTCAATCTAATTGGCCTGGCAGGTTATCAGGTTTTTTAGATCAAGAGTTAAAAATTGGAAATTTTTATTACGGGTTTATACTTATTGCTCTATCATTTGTTTATAAAAATTATCGCAATAAGCAAATATTTTTTATACTAGCAATATTTTTTATTTTTATATCTTTTGTAATAGGCGAAAGATCAAACTTTATTAGAAGTGCATTTTTATTAATTTTATTTTTATTAATTTTTATTGAAAATAGTTGGTGGAAAAAAATATTTATATTACTTTCTAGTATTATTTTTATTTTTGTTATCATTAATAGCAATCCTTACTATAAAGTAAGATATTGGGATCAAATAATTTTTCCTATAAAAAGTTCTAGCAATTTTTCTATAGCCATGAAAGAAACTACTTACGGAGCACATTATTATACAGCAATAAAAATTTTTAAAGAAAATTTATTTTTTGGCGTTGGTCTTAGAAATTATAGGAATGAAAGTTGGAAAGAAAAATATAATGATGAAACGTTAAAGTTCAATAATTCCAGATGGTCAACTCATCCTCATCAACTTCATCTGGAGTTTCTATCTGAGACAGGTTTGATTGGTTATGCTTCTTTTTTAATATTATTTTTTTACTATCTATTAAATAGCTTTAAGTCCTACTTAAAAAATAAAAATATTTATCAATTATCATCTATATTGTTTATAATTGTCTCTTTGTTACCGATAATTCCTTCTGGAAGCTTTTTTACAACTTTTGGAGCGACAATATTTTGGATAAATTTTTCAGTGATGACAACCTATAATTTGGTTAATAAAAATAATTCATAAAAAAATTTTAATATTTTATTTACTTAATTTTGAAAGCTTAAAATATATTAAACAATAAATAACAACATTTATTATTATAATAGTTATTATAAAATATGCATTTTGTATTTTATTTAAGCTTATAAAAAAACATAAAAAATTATAAGTATTTATCAATATTCCAACTAATGAATTTAAGAATAATTTAGGAAAGGGTGTATTTTTAATTAAAAAAAGATAAATTAATTGGTGTAAATGACTGTTGTCTGGCTTAGTTGGTGATTTTTTTATAAATACTTTTCTTATTATTGAAAATAAATTTTCAAATCCTGGGTACCACAGCATGAGTATAATAAAGTAAGGTGATAAATTATTTTCCAAATATAAATGAACGAGTATTATACTGTAATAAAAACCTATTAAATAAGCACCACTATCCCCAAGAAATATTTTAGTAAATAAATTAAAAAAAAATAATACTAACAGTGCTAAAATAAGAATTAACAATTGCTCATGGTATAGAAAAATATAGCCATTTAATTTTAAATTAAGTAGCACAAAAGTTATAATTAAGTAGTACCCTATAACTACTAGGTTGTTTCCATCTATAAGATTTGTTCCGTTTATTATTATCAAAATACAAAAACTTAAAAAGAATAGGTTAAAGTATTTGAATTTAAGAAAATAATCTAAAAATTTTAATCTAGTTTCTGTTAAGTAAATTTGTGCAAAATATAAAAAGCAAAATATAATGATAAACTGAATAACAATTCTTAAAGATGGTGAATTTAAAATTTTCAAGTCAGAAAATATTCCTGTCATAAAAACAAAAAATAAGGCAATTTTAAATATCCAGGAAATTTCATAAGACGTAAATAAAACAAAAAGTAAAAATATCACCCCGCCTAACAATGGCACTGTTTTGGATGAGGTTAATAATTGATGTCGACTACCACTTGAGTTAATTAAAAAAGAATATTTTTTACAATAATGAATAAGTAGCTTTGTAAGAAATACAATTCCAAGAACCAAAAAAAAGTTATAATAATTCACTAGTAGCGCTTTTTTAGATAATTAATCGATAATATCGCTAAATAATATAAGGATTTTAATAAATTAAATTTCATATATTTATTATAAACTAAAAAACCATCAAATAATTTTTGAAATACATTTGTAGAAAGGGATTTTTTTGTTTTTCTCCAGCTACATAAGCCTTGATCTATTCCATAAATATTTATATTCTTTTTTGTAATATTAAGCCAAAGAACAAAGTCTTCTTTTGTTTTTAAATCAACAAACTGACTCTCTGCTGTTATTAATTTTCTTTTTAACATAACTGTTGAAAGCCCAACATCGCAAGACTTTAATAACGTACTAAATGTAACAATTTCTCTTGTTCTTCTAAAATCTATAATATTATCAAACTCATCTATAATAAAATAACTAGTGCTTGAAAAATCAAAATTATTGTCCAGCATAAATTTTATTTGTATTTCAATTTTTTTTTTTTCCCAAATATCATCTGAATCTAAAAATGCTAAAAAATCACCTTTAGCGACTTCAATCGCCTTGTTTCTTGAGGCACCAGCTCCAATATTTTTAGAATTTACAATAATATTCACTCTTGAGTCTTTTTTTTTTATATTTTCCAGCATTTCTAAATCCGTCTTATCTTCGTCATCATAAATGATTAGAAGTTCAAAATTTTTGTAAGTTTGATTGAGAACTGATTTAATAGAATCTCTGACATATTTTCTTTTTTTAAAATATGGCATTACTACAGTTACAATATTCATATAAATTAATACTTATAAATATAGATGTATACTAATAGGAAATATAACTTTATCAAATAAATTAATGGAAAAAAAATTAATAATTTTTATGCCCTCAATAGAAGGGGGTGGTGTAGAAAAAAATTTTTTTATAATAAGCAATTATTTAGCTGATAAAATAAAAAACGTAACACTGATTACGGCAGATAAAAAATTTAATAAAAAATTTAGTAAGATAAAAATTATTAATCCAAAAAAAATTTTTAATAAAAATCATGGTAGAATTATCAAATATTTATACTGTTTGATTGAACTTATAAAAATCTTACTAAAAAATAATAAGAATCTAGTTCTGAGTTTTCAAGCAAATTTGTACTGTATAATAATTAGTAAAATTTTAGGTTCTAATATTATCATAAGGGCTAATTCTTCACCTTCTGGATGGGCAAAGAACTTCTTTAAAAGAAAAATATTTACAATTATTCTAAAATTTGCAAATTCAATAATAGTCAATAGTCAAGATCTTAAAGTGGAGTTTAAGAATAAATTTTCGGTCCCGGCTGAATGTATTTATAATCCTTTAGATAAAAAAAATATTATTAAAAAGTCTAAGGAAAATATTAATTTTTCTTTCTTTAAAAAAAATATTCTAAAGATTATAACTGTTGGAAGACTCGTTGATCAAAAAGACCATTTAACCTTACTAAAAGCACTCAAAGTTGCGAAATGTAAACTTAGATTTTCTGCTTTAGTTATTGGTAGTGGAATTAAAGACAAAATATTAAAAAAATTTATTATTAATAATAATTTAAAGAAAGAAATAAAAATTATAAAATTTCAAAAAAATCCCTATAAATATCTTAAATTAGCTGATATTTTTATCTTGAGTTCTAAATTTGAGGGACTTCCAAATGTTTTATTGGAAGCTTTATCATTAAAAAAATTTGTAATTTCATCGGACTGCTTAACGGGTCCAAGGGAAATTCTTGATAGTGGCAAAGGTGGTATATTGTTTAATACAGGCAATTATAAAGATTTATCAAAAAAAATTATTTATTTTTATAATAATTATAATAAAAATATAATTAAAAAAAAAATAGCTTATGGATATAAGCGACTTTTTAGGTTTGATTATAAATTAAACTTAAATAAATATTTAAAGCTTGTAATCATACATTTAAACAAATAATAATTATTTCGAATTATCGCGGGGTGGAGCAGTCTGGTAGCTCGTCAGGCTCATAACCTGAAGGTCCTTGGTTCAAATCCAAGCCCCGCAACCAATTATAAACACTTTCAAAAACATTATATAAAAGAAGTGTTTTCTTATAATTCTTTAAAAGTTAATTAACTGAAATTTTATATTTTATAAGATTAATTTTAAAAAAATAATAATATGTTTACTTTAGATCTTGAGATGTATTTTCATTAAATTAAAATGATGCAATAAGGTATAGGACTTAGTTTCTTTCATAGCTTCAAATAATATTTTTTTAAATTCTTCATTGTTATTTATAATATTTTTATAAATAAAAAAAAATTTTTCACAAAAATCGTATAAATTATTTCTTTTATATAAAAAACCATTTTGTCCATTATTAATAATACTCACGGGTCCACTCATACAATCGCTAGACAAAACAATTTTTCTTGAAAACATAGACTCCAATATGACAAAGCCAGGGTCTTCCCAATCAGAAGTTAATACGAAAAAAACTGCTTTATTAAGATAGGGGTATATATTTTTTTTTTCTCCTGCTAAAATAATCTTCCCGTTTAAAAAATTATCATTAATTTTTTTTTGTATTTTAAATCTGTCCTCACCCTCTCCTAAAATTACAAGATTAATATTTGGTAATTTTAATAAAACGTGTTTAAAAGCGTTAACTAGAAACAAAAAATTTTTCTGTTTAGTTAATCTACCAATTGAAATTATATATTCTTGATCATAAATTGAACTTTTATCAATTATATCATTTTTTTTTATTTTAAATTCATTAACATCAATTATTGGGTCTTTAACAACGAAAATTTTTTCAATATCAAAAATATTATTTTTTATTAAAATTTCTTTTGTCAATTCAGTTGGACAAAATATTTTATAAATTTTTTTATTAGACAATTTCCACAAAATTTTCCTAAAAAAATTTAGTTTCGGGAAGCCTGATATGCGTAAAATAAATTTAGTCTTATAACTAAATATTGCCATTAAAAATAATGGTATGAAGGTAATTAAGTGTATTATTAAAAAATCAGGTTTTTCCTTTTTTAATAACTTATCAAGTTTAAAAGTAGAAAATATAAATGTTATAAAATAAGTTAATCTACTTTTAAAAAAACCACCTTTTGGTAAATTTTTAATATCTAAGAATGTGTTAAGTTCTAAGATTTTTATTTTATTTTTTATAATGATATCATTATATGGAGACCATTCTTTAAAAACATTAATAATTGAAACTTCAATATTTTTTTTAGAAAATTTATTTATTGCTTTAACAGAATTAATAACGGACGTAACTGTTGCTACGTGAGATATAAATGGTGACCAATAATATACTTTCATTATAATAATTTATTTAATATAATTTTTTAACTAAATTAATTAAAAAATTGAAAAAAAATATAATTTTTTTTTTACCAAACTTTGATTATGGTGGAGCATCAAAATCAATTTGTAACACAATAATTAATTTAGACAAAAAAAAATATAATCTCTATGTTTGCTGTCTAAATAAATGCAAATACAAAAGGGAACTGAAAGCCTCTGGAGTTACAGTCTTAGAAATAAAATCTAAAAAAACTATATTTTCTATCTTTAAAATAAAATATGAACTTAAAAAGATTATAAAAAAAACTAAATTAATTACCATATTTATATCTAACATTAATTATGCAAATGTTATTAGCTTAATATTTCTTGATTCAATAAATAATCTTAAAATAATAACTATTGACAGAACTCCACTAGAAGAACTTAACCAGTCATATTGTAATCCTTATTTATGGTTAAAAAATTTAATCATTAAATTTTTAATGAAAAGATTTTATAACAAAGCTTCCTTTAGAATTGGGAATTCAAAATCATTAAGTCAAAATCTTTCAAAATTTACAAATAGCAAATTTATTACAATTTATCCCTACACAATAAAAAAGATTGTAAATTTAAGAAAAAAATTAAATCAAAAAAATAAAATAAACATTATGTGGGTAGGCAGGTTTACTAAAGAAAAATCATTTGATACATTGGTTAAAGCAGCTCTATTAGTTAAAAGTAAAAAAATATTTTTTAATATTTTTGGTTATGATAAATTTAGGGATAAATATATTAAAAATATAAAAGAATTAAAAATTGATAAATTTTTTAAATTTTGGGGTTACATAAAAAATTTAAAACCGTATTATAAAAAAAATAATTTGTATATTTCCACTTCAGTTTATGAAGGGTTTCAAAATTCAATGGTAGAAGCGATCAATTACGATTTGCCAATAATTTCATCTAATTCGCACGGAGGAATAAGAGATATTCTTAACAATGGAAAATATGGAACACTTTTTGCAATTCATGATCATAAACAATTAGCATCGTTAATAAATAATTTCATAGAAAATCAAATTTTATTTATCAACAAAACTAAACTCGCCAAAATAAATTTAAAAAAATTTAACTTTAATTCAACTAATAAAAAATATGAGCAAATATTTGACAATATAAAAATAACCTCATGATGACAAAAAAAATTAACAAAGTTGATCTAGTTATTCTAGCGGGTGGCAAAGGTAGTCGTATTAAAAAATTTTTAGGAAAGGATCCTAAACCTTTATTGAAAATTCAAAAAATTAATTTTTTACAAATACTTTTGAATAAATATGCTAAATATAATTTTAGAAAAATATACTTATTAATTGGGTATAGATCAAAAAAAATTTTTAATAAATTTCATAATAAAGAAATAAATTTTATAAAAATTAAATGTATTAAGGAAAAGAAGCTAATGGGCACAGGAGGTTGTCTTTTCAAGCTTCGAAATAAATTAGACAATTTTATATTGGTAAATGGAGACACTTTTTTCGATATAGATATAAATAAATTCTTAGAATTAAATAATGGATCGAGCAATTCCATGGCTTTAACAAAAAATCTTAATTATAAAAAAAATAAACTTTTATCTAATTTAAGTTTAAAAAAAAATTACGTATGCTATTCGAAAAAAAAATTATTAATGAATGGTGGAGTTTATTTTTTTAATAAAAATATTTTTAAATATATTTTTAATAAAAAAATTTCTTTAGAATTTGATATTATTCCTAAATTAATTCATAAAAAATTGCTAACAGGAAAGGTGTTTAATAATTTTTTTTTAGATATTGGCACTGAAAAAAATCTTAAAATTGCAAAAAAAATTATTCCAATTTACCTTAAAAAACCTGCTGCTTTTTTAGACAGAGATGGAGTGATTAATGAAGATCTGGGTTACGTTTCCTCAGCTAATAGATTTATAATTAGAAAAAATGTTATAAAAGGACTCAAATTATTAATCAAGAAAAATTACTATATTTTTATAATTTCAAACCAATCTGGAATTGGTAAGAAGAAATTTACCCATTTTGAATTTTTTAAATTTAATAATTATTTTAAAAATTTTTTCTCAAAACATAAAATTTTTTTTGATCAAATAGAATACTGTTTATTTCATAAAGATAGTAAAATTTTTAAATTTAAAAAAAATTCAAAATACAGAAAACCTGGAAATTTAATGATTAAGAAAATTTTTGAAAAATGGTTTATCGATCAGAAAAAAAGCTTTATGATTGGTGACAAAGTTTTAGATAAAATTTGTGCAGAAAAAAGTAATTTATATTTTGAATTTGCTAAAATTGATTTTTATAAACAAGCAAAAAAAATAATTACAATCCATAATAATTAGTTGTATACATTGGCAGAAAACTAAGACAATAAGTGTAGTCAAAATTTATTTATAATAATAGTTTTTGTTAATATGTTGCAAAAAAATACAGGACCTAATAAAAAAAATCGTTACAAAGGTCTAATAACAAAAATTTATAAAATTATTACTTTATCCAATGAGCCAGAGCCATTATTTTATCGATCAGATCACTTTCAAAAAAAAAATGTTTTTATTATTACTGGTGGGACAAAAAATCCTGACAAAGTATTTTATGTTATACAAAGAAGCCCTGGCCATGGTCTGTTTTCTAATGTTTTATTCGTTGTAAATCATATTAAAATTGCAAAAAAATTTAATTTTATCCCGATAGTAGATATGCAAAACTTTACTACATGGTACAATCAAAAACAAAAAATATGCAATACTTATAATGCATGGGAATATTATTTTGATCAATTATCTAATTACACTCTAAAAGAAGTTTACGACAGTCAAAATATTATACTGACCAATTCTAGATATTATACAAATTCGGACTTTGAAACTGATATATCTAAATCTTTAGAACTTTCAGAAATATTTAAAAAAAATATTTTAATAAAAAAAAATAAATTTAAATTAATTAAATTTTTAAAACGTAAATTATTTAAAAATCATAAAATTCTAGGTGTTCATTTTAGAAGCTCCTATTATAAAGGATGTGCGCCATTTTCAAAAGAGAGAATTATTCAAAAAATAAATGAAGTTAATTCAAAAAACAAATATGATAAGATTTTTCTAATGACAGAAGATGTTACAAACCTTGAATTTATTCTAAATGAATTTAAAGACAAAGTAATATATTTAAGAAACACACATAGATCCAAAAATTATGATTATGAAGGTAAATTACCAAATATGAGATATAAATTCGGCAGAGACACTCTTATTCAAACTGCGTTACTTTCATTTTGTGATGCTTATATTGACATAAAAACAAACCCTGCTCAAGCGGTAATGGCTTTTAATTTTAACCCCACACAAAAAAGATTTATTGAAAATTTAAAATTTAATTCAAAATTATCGGTTAAGGATTTTTATATTTACTTTATAAGATTATTTAAACAGCTTATATAATATTAAAAAACTTAATCTTTAATTGTACTCAAAAATTTCAATTATAACTGTAAGTTTGAATTCTGAAAAAAGTATTGAACGTACAATCAAAAGTATTATTAAATTAAATTATAATAAAAATAAAATTGAATTCATAATTGTAGACGGCGGCTCAACAGACAATACTTTAAAAATTATCAATAATTATAGAAAGTATATTCATTTTTTTTTAAGTGAAAAAGATCAAGGAATGTATTACGCAATTAACAAAGGTTTAAAACATTGTACTGGCGATATTATAGGAATATTAAATTCAGATGATTATTTTTATAAAAATGCTTTACTTATTGTCTCCAAATATTTTAGAAAATTTAATATTGATTATTTGTTCGGTACTGTAAAGAAGAAAAAAATACATCATGGTTTTCATAAAAATAAAATTTGGTATAAATTTGATATATACCCATCCCATTCAGTAGGGTTTTTTATTAAACGTTCTGTACAAAATATAATAGGCAATTACGATATAAAATTTAAATATTCAGCTGATCGTGATCTTTTGTATAAATTAATTAGTAATAATAAATTTATAGGAATGCCAACAAAAAAAAATGAAGTTATAGGAAAATTTAGTCCTGACGGAATCTCTTCTAAAATATCTTTTTTTAAAAAAATGCTAGAAGAAAGTAAGATAAGAGTTTCTAACAATCAAAATTTTTATTTAGTTTACCTATTATTAATTATGAGATTATCATATTATTTTATCCGAAAATTCTTAAGAAAAAATTAATATAGATTATTTTTTTAATTTTTTTTTATAATAATTACAGTACCAAATTAAAAAAAATTTAATTCCTTGTTTTGCATCTATTTTAGGTACATACTTTAATACTTTTCTGCACCAGCTAATACTTGACTGTGTTTTAATTATATCTGCTTTTTGGAGTGGCAAAAATCTTTTTTTGCTTTTAATTTTAATAAAATCTTCTATTAATTTGATAAATTTATTTAATCTTAAAGGATTATTTCCTCCAATATTGATTATTTGATAAGGACAATCACTAATTTTAGGATCAGGATACTTTGGATTAAAAAAATTATTTTTTTTAGGTATTTTATAAATTGCTCTGTTGATGCATTCAACAACATCATCAATATAAGTAAAATCTCTTTGGTGATTGCCATAATTATAAATATCGATTTTTTTTTTATTAATAATATTTGAAGCGAATTTAAATAAAGCCATATCTGGCCTACCCCAAGGTCCATAGGCTGTAAAAAATCTTAGCCCAGTAGTAGGTAAATTGTGAAGGCTACTATATGAATGAGCAATAAGCTCATTTGATCTTTTTGTTGCAGCATAAATATGGGTGGGGTGAGACGCTGGATAACTTTCTTTTAATGGATAGTTAACATTATTACCATAAACACTGCTAGTGCTAGCATAAAGAAAGTGCTTAATGCTTTTTTTTTGACTATTATTAATAATATTAAAAAAACCCAGCACATTAACTTTAATATATTTTTCAGGAAATAAAACAGAGTATCTAACTCCTGCCTGGGCGGCTAAATGAATGACAACATCAATTTTATTGTCATCAAATATTTTTTTAATTTTTTTTTGATTATTTATATCAACTTTAATAAAAGTAAAATTTTTATTTTTTTTTAAAATATTATTTCTTTTTTTTTTAAGTTTTATATCGTAATAATTGTCAAAATTATCAATGCCAATTACATTTTTACTTTGACCTAAAATTTTTAAACATGTGTGAAAACCAATAAAACCCGCTGAACCTGTAACTAAGAAATTTTTCATTGATATTTAAGAATTTAATTATTATTAAACATTTTTAATTAAATAAAAACAATATTTTTGCACTTTTTATATTTTGATTTTTTGTAGACATGCCTAGTATCGAAAACTATTTTAGAATATTTTGAAATTTTATTATAATTAAAAAAATCATGATCTGTTATAATTATTACGGCATTAAATTTTTTTAAATTTTTTGAATTAATAGCAATAGCTTTCTTTTTACAATTTATATTTCTACCAACCCTTATTTTTTTAAAATAGGGATCACTATATTCAAATTTAATTTTATTTTTATTAAAAATTTTCATAATTTGATAAGCTGGTGATTCTCGATCGTCATCAATATTTTTTTTATAGGAGACGCCTAATATTAATATTTTAGAATTTTTTTTATTATGAATGAATTTTTTTAATTGTTCTAAAATCCAATTAGGTATTTTAGTATTAATTTCTCCAGCAGTTTCTATTAATTTTGGAAAATAGCCATGTTTCTTTGAAATCCAAGATAAATAATAAGGGTCAATAGGAATGCAATGTCCTCCTAGACCTGGGCCCGGCATAAAAGTTTGAAAGCCAAAATTTTTTGTCGATGCTGTTTTAATCACGTCATATGTATCAATATTTAATTTATGACAAATAATTTTTAATTCATTTACTAAAGCAATATTTACCGATCTATAAAGATTTTCTAATAGTTTTGAAGTTTCAGCGACTTTAATAGACTTTGTTAAAACTCTTTTTTTTACAATAAAAGAATAAATTAAATCTAACAATTTTAAGCAATTTTTTGAATAACCACTAATTACCTTGGGAGTTTTATTGTAAGAAAAATTTTTATCTCCTGGATTTTCTCTTTCTGGAGAATAACCAATAAAGAAATTAAATCCTATATTAAATTTTTTTAAAAAATCTTTAAATATTATAGAAGTAGTTCCAGGATACACAGTACTCTCCAAAATCAATACCTGATATTCTTTTAAATATGGTTTGATTTCTTCTGATGCTTTTTCTAAATAACTTAAGTCAGGTATATTTTTGCCTTTTAGAGGCGTTGGAAGACATATTATAATTACGTCACATTTTGAAATTATAGAGTAATTCGTACTTAAATGTAATTTATTATTTTTAAAATAATTTATATATTTATCACTTATTGACGTTATATAAGATTTTCCTTTTTTTAAACTGGATATTTTTTTTATATCACTATCTATTCCATAAACAGAAATGTTTTCTTTAATAAATCTTACGCAAAGAGGCAATCCAACATATCCTAATCCCACAATGCCTATACTAAATGATTTATTACTTATTTTCTTAATTAATAAATTATATTTACTTTGGTAGATATCCATTAGATTTTTATATTAATTTTATTAAAACTAGTAATAAATAACTGAGAGTAATAAATGTCAAATTTCATTATTTTAACCTAGGTAATTTTTTAAGTTATTATATTTTTTTTTAAAATATCTCAAATTTCCTTGGTCTTTTATCTTACCTTTATCCAAGAGAATGATACGATTACAAATATCCAATGTTTCTATTTTATGAGCTACCAAAAGAATAGTTGAATTTAATTTACTAATTTTTTCAAAAAAAAGTTTTTCTGCTTTGTAATCTAAATTACTAGTAGGCTCATCAAGGATTAAAAAATCAGGGTTATAATACAATATTCTTGCTAAATTTAACATTTGTTTCTGACCACCGGACATTTTAATTCCATTTTCAGTTTCATCTAAATCTTTATCTTGTGATAATTGGTTAAAATTTTCTAAACCATCCAATCCTAATTCTTTTACTAAAGTATTGGCTTTCTTAATATCTGGTCTTGTGTCAGCGAAAGTTATATTTTTAATAAGTGTATCATTTAATAGATATATGTTTTGTTTTGCTAAATATGTATTTTTTAAATTAAAAAATTTATTTTTATCTATTGATACTTTATTATCAAAGACAATTTTTCCTGATGAGAATTTCAACAACCCTGATATTATATTTATTAATGTAGATTTTCCAGATCCATTTTTTCCAATTATACCAATTCTTTCTTTACAGTTTATAACTAGATCAAGATTATCAATTATTTTTATTTTATTGTTATAGTAACTAAAGTTTATATTTTTAAGTTTAATATTTTTATTAAAAGAAATTTTATGTATTTTTTTTTGTTTTTGATCAATATTTAAGGATATGTAATCATCTAAAATTACCTCTATTTGGGAAAAGGCAAATTTTAACTGGCCTAAATTGTTAAATAAATTAATTATGGATGGCAAAAGTCTTAATGTAGTTAATGATAGCAAAATAAGAAATGGTAAGACATCAACAATAGCATCCATTTTAACAACTGTTAAATATACAAAAACCAGAACCAAGAAAAATATACTCAAAAACTCTAGTGTTGGCCTGTTTAATGCAGATACCAATCTTATTTTTAGTTGAGAATCTTCATATTTAAAAATATTTTTATCAAATTCATCTAAAAATACTCTCTCCTTACAAAGAATTTTAATTTCTTCTATAGAAGTAAAAAATTTGTTGACGATAGAATATTTATTTCTATTCAACTTAAAATATGACTTGCCTTCTTTTTTAATAACTCTTAAAATTTTTAAGAAACTTAATATTGAAAATAATACAACAATAAATGTGATAAATAATCCAACAAAAAAATTATTCACATATATTAAAAATATTAAAAATAGGATTAAAAAAAAATCTTTAAAAATATTAATCATCAATATTATAGCATTTGATATTGATTCTGAGGAAATTAAATTCCTATTAATAAAAGACTGATCGTGTGATAAAAAAAAATTATATGGTTTTTTTAAATAAAAATTAAATAACTTATGCGAAAAAGTTATTTTTAAGAATCTTACAAAAAAGGACTCTGCCCACCCGCCTATTAGTAATAGTAAATTTTTAAAAAAAAAGAAAATTAGTAAAAAAATCAATAAATAATAAAGCTTCTCTGAACTAGAAAAATTTGACATAAAAAAATCTCTTAAATCTAGTAAAAAAGTAAATTTAAAAAATATTTCATTTTTTAACCCCATTACCAAAGATAAAAAAATTGGAATAAAAGCAACTGAAAGCATCTCTAAAAAGCTTAAGAATAAATTAAAAAATATTAAAAACGTAAAAACACTTTTGGTTTTTGTATTTGTAATTAAGTAAATTTTTTTAAAAAAAAATGACATAAAATTTTTTATTATAGCTTGATAAAATAATTGGCAAAATTAATAATTATTTTTAAAGTTAATATCTGAATTGTAAAATAAATTAGATAATTCTTTTATGCCCATATCTAAACTAATAGAAGCTTTAAATCCTGCTTTTTCTATTTTCTTATTACTGACAAAATAATCTCTTTTATCTGGGTCTGAAGTATTTTTTATTATCTTTATTTTTGTTTTAGGTAAAAGTTTGTTTATTTTTTTTGCTAACTCTAATTTAGTTAAATTTGCTGATGACAATCCTAAATTATAAATGTTGCTTTTTAATTTATTAAAATTTTTTATAGTAAAAATAAAAGCATCAACAACATCTCTTATATGGATAAAATTCCTTCTAAAATGAGCATCAAAAACTTCTAATTTTTTTTTTTTAACGCTTTGATGAACCATATAATTCACAAGCAAATCGGTCCTCATTCTAAAAGAATATCCAAAAACAGTAGCCAATCTAAAACAAACGGAATTTTTATGACTTAAAACTATTTTTTCTGCCTCTGCTTTAGTTGTTCCATAAAGAGAAATAGGTTTTAAAGGTGAATTTTCATCACAGAATTTATTCCTCTCCCCAATTCCGTAGCCTGAATTTGTTGTTGGGTAAATAATTTTTTGTTTTTTTTTAATATATTTTAATATTAATTTAACAGAATCAACATTCACTCTTTTGGCTTCTTTTTTAAATTTTTCACACAATGGGGCGCCCACTAAAGCAGCCAAAGGGAAAATATAATCTACATCTTTTATAATTTCTTTGACTGTACTTGATTTTGCTACGTCAGCTTTAATAAATTTAAAATTTTTATAAAAATACAAATGCGACAATGAATTTTTTTCATATTTTAAAATGTCAACAGCTAAAACATCAAACCCAAATTCAACTAACTTAGTTGTTAAAATCGATCCTAAATAGCCGGCGGCTCCTGTGATTAAAATCCTTGGTTTCATTTTATTTTTAATTATACGAAATTTTATTTAATGTGTTGCAAATTTTCAAAATTTTTTTTTTAGAAAGTGAGGGATAGTTACCAATGTAGTAACCATAAAAATGTACATGGTCTACTTCTTTATAATATTTGTAATTAATCTTTCTCAGAAAATTCCTTAGATAAGGTTGTCTTAATTGATTCCCTCCTCCTGCGTTACCTCTCCTAAATTCAATTTTATTTTGCTTCATAATCTTTTCTAACAAATCTCTATTTTTTAAATTTTTCTTTTTCAAAATTAAAGGGAATGCGTAGTTAGAATTGCCTTTTAATTGATAATTAGTCCTATAAAATTTATTATTAAGATTATTTAAAAATATTTCAAAATTTTTCTTTCTAATATTAATGTTTCTACTTAATCTCTTTAATTGATTTATGCCTATTACAGCAGAAATTTCGTTATTTCTTAAATTGTATGCCGGGTACAAAAATATAAATTTTGGTGATAAATTTGGAAATTTTCTTACCATTAACTTTTCAAATTTTTTATTTCCACTCTCTCGTGCCATACCATGAGCTCTTAGCATTCTGGCTAGTTCATAAATTTTTTTATTATTAGTGCATATCATGCCTCCTTCGATTGTAGATAAATGATGAGCATAATAAAAAGAAAAGTTCGATATAAGACCAAAAGTACCTAATTTTTTATTTTTAAAAGTCGCTCCATGAGACTCGCATACGTCTTCTAATAAAATAATATTTTTTTTTTTTAATACCTTTAATAAATTATCAGACAAACCATTAAAACCTTGGGCATGTGTTATAAAAACTGCTTTAGTCTTATTGCTTATACTTTTTAAGATATGATTTTCATCCATACATAAGGTTTCTGGATTAATATCAACAAAAACTGGCTTAAAATTATTTTGTATTACTGAGGCTATATCAGAAACCCATGTCAATGTAGGAACGATAATTTCGCCAGTTCCATATAGTATTTTTATTATTAATAATGTTAACAGGTTAGAGGAGGATCCTGAATTAACAAAGACACTATATTTAACCCCCAGCCATCTTGACCATTTATTTTCGAAATCTTCAACTTTTTTAGACTGGGTAAATATTCTTTTTTTATTTTTTTTGAGAAATTCAATAATTTTAAAAATATCATCTTTGGAAATATTATTATCCATTAACGGATGATTAAACTTGGGCATAATAGCTATTGCTTACTTATAATTTATAATTTTTAAAAAAAATCTAATTAAGCTTTATAAACATTCTTGCCAATAATCAAATCAACAACGGATAAAAGGATAAATAAATGTGCCAATTCTATATGATTATATGCTTTAGAATTAATCCAAAAATTAATTCCATTTTTATTAATTTTTTTTAACGGATTATTAGAACTATTGCCTGTTAATGTAATAAAATTTAAATTTGACTTTTTGCACCATTCAGCGGCATTTATAATATTTTTAGATTTGCCAGAAGAAGATATTAGAACAACAACATCAATACTATCACAATACATTCTTAAAGCTTCCTTCATCCAGTTTTCATGTCCAAAATCATTAGCAAAACAAGTAATTAAGTCTGCTTCATTAAAATTTATTGATCTGATCTTGGCATTTTTTGTCAAATCGACAGACACATGACTTGCTATAGATGCGCTTCCACCGTTTCCTAAAAATATTACTTTACTATTTGACAGGCGGCATTCTTTGAATAATCTAGAAGTTTTTATAATTTCCCTCTCAAAAGAAAAGCTTTTTAAAACTTTGATAAAACTATTTTTATTTTTTTTTATAAATCTCATAAATAGTAAATTAGATATTAAAGTATAATTTTCAATAAGATTATTTAATTCAAACTAATTTTCTGTACTAAATATTATTTTACTTCCGCAATTTTCAAATTCAACTGGTATAACTATAAAATTTTTCATATTTTTAATAAAAAATGTCTGCTTATCTTCGGGAACATAAAATAGAAAAAAACCTCCGCCGCCAGCTCCTAATAGTTTTCCACCAATAGCACCATTATTAATACCTTTGTTGTATATAGAATCAATTTTATATGAGGATACTGACGCACTTAAAGACCTTTTAACCTTCCATGTTTCATTTAAAAGCAATCCGAAATCATCAAAATTATTATTACTCAAAAAAAATTTTGCTAATTTTACATGCTGCAAAATCTCAAGTATATAATTTCTCTTAGTATTATCTAATTTTTCTACATATGTTCTTGCAATATAATTAGCTGTTCTTTTAATACCCGTAAAAACTAAAAATAATCTTGAACTAAGATCTTTTAATACTTTTGATTTTTTTATGATAGGCGTAACTTTGATTTCGCCGCTTCGCAAAAATTTGATTGAGTTAAAACCACCATAAGATGTAATGGTTTGATCTTGAGAACCAACTGTTTCCTTTAAAATTTTTTGTTCTAAAAATAAACTTTTGAGAGTTAAATTATTTTTGCTAATACTTTTTTTTAGAAAAAAAGTATTTAGTAAATTTAATAAGCCCACAACAAAAGCTGAGCTTGACGCTACTCCACTTTTAGATGGCAAATCACCATCATAATGTATCTCAAGTCCTAAATTAGATTTAATATTTTTATTAAATAATAGCAAAGCTTCTCTGATTGCTTTATGATTTATACTTCTTAAATCTTTGATCTGTTCAATTTTTGAATAAACAATCCGATACTTATGTTTAAAAAATGGAGGAAGATCTCTACAAGATATGTAAACATATTTATTAATGGTTGCCGCTATTACTTCTCCACTATTTTTCAAATACCATTCTGGATAATCAGAGCCTCCACCAAAAAATGAAATACGATAAGGTGTTCTAGAAATAATCATTAAATATTTTTATTTAAGTTCAATATAACGATTGTTTTATAATGTTGATATAATAAAAGTTATTGATTATTAATAATTAAAATTAAAAAACATTTAAGTATATGCATTTTAACTTTTTTAAAGAAAGGGAAAATAAGTTTAATTCATTAACTAAAAATTTTAAACATGAAAAAATTTCTTCATTTGTCGTTTGTCACAAAATAAAAAAAAATTTATTTAATAAACTTTATAAATCAGCAAATGAGTACATTCGAATTAGTAAAAAATATGGATTTATTAACAGAACGCCTAATGGGAAAATTGTTCCTAAGAAAGAAGTCTCAAATCAATATTTAAGGGTTATTAAATCCTATAGAGATATAATTTTAAGTATGAATTTTGAAAATAAAATCAATAAATGGGTATTTCCTGTTGTTAGATATAAAGACATTAAAATGGACAAAAATTTTAAAAATAGACCTACTAGATCTGAACTTCCTCATAGTGACTCATGGGCTGGCTGGGATGAAAACTCTATCTTAGTTCAAATTCCGATTAAGGGAGATCTAAAAAATAATAGAGTTATATATTACGAAATGCCTGATAAGTTTAATAAAAATTGGTTAACAAAAAAAGTTTATACAAAAGCCCAGAAAAACTTTGTAAACTTATGCAAACCAATCAACCATCATTACAAAAAGGGATATGTTTATTTGTCTGATATTATAGTTGTTCATAAAACAAAAAAAAATAAAAATTGCAAACCAAGATGCAGTATTGATATTCCAATAATTTTAAAACCTAGTCTAAAAAATAATTACGGAATTAGAGACTGTTTAAGTACAAAAGAAATAAAATCTCTTGGAAAAAACTTAACTATTAATTGTCCTCTTTACATGGGACAAATTGATGGCATAGCTGGTAGGAAGAGTCCTACTACATGTGAAATTGTAAAATTAAGACCTAATTAACTTTGTTACTAAATTAAAACTATTAGTTAATTAATTCTTTTTGAAATTACAAATATTGTTAATTTTCTTTATTAAATCTAAGTGAGATGGAGGTAATACATCGACACTAGGGTGATGACCAGCAACTTTATCTTTTAGTCCAATAACATTAACTTTAATGGCAAAATTACATTGGTTAGTGATTTTATGAGCAACAATTCTTGCCAAGCCATCAACATAATCATTATCTGAAATGAGTATTCCATTCTTACTAGTGTAAAAATATTTTTTTATTTTTTTTGGAATTAAAAGCGGCTTTAGTTTATATAAATGATAAATAGCAATTTTTTTTCCTTTTTGTAAAAAATAATTTTTTACATGCTCTGCTTCAAATCTAGTTATAGAAATAGACATTAAAATTAAATCAGGGTTTTTAGGAAAAAAATTATTTAATTTTTTTGTATTTGAAAAACTTTTTTTATGTTCAGAAATATAATATACATCATCATCTTTTTCAAAATTTTTATAAGTTTGTATATATTCAGCATGAGTCATGGGTGAAAAAATTTTAATTCCAGGCATTTTATAAAATATTGAAATATGAGAGGATCCTGCGACTGGCCCGATAGATCCCTCATTCGCTATACCTCTAATCCATATAGGACAGGGAATTTTCCAGATAGATTTAGATTTACATGCATAATTAACAATAAAAATCATGTTAAACCAATTATAACCTTGATACCTAATAATATAGATTGGCTTTTTTTTAACTAAAGCGGAACCAGCAACTATTCCTCCTCCCGCAACATCTGCCATCGGCAGATCAATAATACCTTTTTTACTTTTGGGTAAAGTATTATCCACAGCTCCTACACCTAAAAGATTTTGTCCAAAAACAAAAGTTTTGTATTTTTTTATATGGTCTTTAGTTATTTTTTGAATTGTATATCTTAATTCTTTTAAATTGCGCATCGTGTTAATATTTAAATAAATAAAGACTCTATCTTTTTTTTTGCTAAAAGATTTATATCTCTGCCAAGTTTTCCTAATTTTTTTATTTCAACATTTAAACGATCAAAAACATCATGGTTATCAATTCCAGCGCCAGAATGCCAATAAAGTCTATTTGTTTGAACATTAATTATTCTTGGTTTTTTAAATTTATAATTTTTCAAATTTTGATAAACTAGCAAAGGATCATCTTTGCAATCAAATGATTCTATCTTAAAAGAATTGCCAATATCTTTCACAGTCCAATCTCTTCTTTCTGCTTTAGACGTTGTAATAGCAAAATTATTATCCTCAACTACAATTAATATAGGTAATTTATTTTTTGCAATCCATGAGAGAGAAGACAAAACATAGTCTTCTTCTACTGCGGCATCACCTATAAAGATAATAACTGGTTTTTTAATACTAAAAGCAGCACCGACTCCTAAACAAACATTACTTCCCATAAAACCCTCGTGCCCAAACATTTTAATCTTTTTTGAGTGTATAGATAACGATCCTCCCATTCCAAAAGTACATCCAGTTTTTTTTCCAAAAAATTCATCAACAAGATTTTTTAAATTACCATTAAAAGAAATATATATAGAATGACATCTATGCTGACCAAACAAAAGAGGATTTATTTTGTTAATTTCACAAAATGTGGCCACGCTAGATGCCACATACTCTTGTCCTGCTGATAAATATACTGGAAAAGTAATTCTTTTTTTTTTTACTAAATCAAAAATTTGATTATCAAAATATCTACTTAGAGACGCTTTATACAAACATTTTAATTGGTAATCTTTCCTAATATTATTAATCACCTAAAATTTTCCTTTTTAATTTAATTTTTGAAGTACTTATAAGATTTGCTTTAGCTTTTTCACCAAATTTTTGACCTAACAAATTGAGATAAGTGCTATCTGTATGATACTTATTCCAAGCATAGTCTCTAAATTGCAATATTTCTGCAGCTGATAAAAATTCTGATGGTAGATTTTGAGTATCATAAGAATGTTGTGAATACCCTGAGTAAGAATCAGGTAATTTAATTCCTTTGAAATCCGCTTCCAAATATAAGGGGCTTCCTGGATATGCCATCGCACTGTAAAAATTTGCCATTTCAGTTTTTGCCTCTAATGCAAAGTCTAAAGTAAATTTCATGCTCTCCTTATTTTCATGAGGTAAACCAAATATATAATTTGCCGCTACATTAATCCCAAATGATTGTATCTCCTTAATTAAATCTAAAATTTTAACTTCTTTGAATGCATCTTTGTGAACCTCTTTTCTAATAATATTACTTGGATTTTCTATACCTAATCCTAACCATACAACTCCGGCTTTTTTAAGTTTTGCTAAAAATTGTGGTTTACATGTGTCTATTCTTGAATACGCCCAAATATTAAAATCATAATTTCTATTAATAATCAAATCACAAATTTTTAAAAAATGATTTGGATTTAATACAAAAAGTTCATCTGCGATCTTAATATTTCTAATTCCTTTATCGGCCAAATAATCGAATTGTTTAATTATAAATTCTGGATTCCACCATCTAAATATGTTTGAGTCTTTTGAAGTAATTCCATCGCTATTATCTGTTCTATTAATAATATTTATCATGCAAAATGTGCACCTATACGGACATCCTAAGCTTGTATATAGTGCAGCAAAAGGCGATGCTTCAGAGTTATTGGTCCATGAGTGCCAACCAGCTGTTCTATACTTATGAAGATCAGGTAGTAAATCCCAAGCCATTCCTGGCAACTCATGTTCTAAATTAGCCTTAGAAACAAGCGTGCTCGCGTCGTTTATAATTATATTGCCGTCTTGATCTCTAAATCCTAATCCTTTAACTTTTTTTAAATTTTGCTCATCAAAAACTTTTAATTCTAGTAAACTATCAATTGTATGTATACCCTCGTTCGTGCAAACAAAGTCTATAGATTTTTCATCCTCTAAAGTTTTTTTTGGTAAAGCCGCGACATATCCTCCAACAAAAAGTATTTTGGTAGAAAGATCTGAAGATTTTATTAATTTTGCAACTGCTATTGCCCCAGTCATATTTTGAGCAGAAGCTGATGGTTGTTGTCCATAAACAACAAAACATATAATTCTAGATTTGTAATCTAAAATTTTCTTTGCACTAAGTTCATAATTTAGCCCCTCAGCTTCGCAATCTAAAATTTCAGGTTTTTTTTTTTTTAACCTAACATGATTAGCAAGCATAGCCGCCCATATAGGTGGTTCTATCGCAGCAGCGTATTTGCTTAGGTCTTGATAAATTATGCTAGACGCATTAGCGTGAACAAATAAGATATCTGTCATAGTGATTATCTATCATTGAATGCATCAAATATTTTTTGCATATTATCTGTAATAACTTCAACAAAAATTGGTTTTTTTTTTTTAAAAATATTACTAAAGTCTTTCTTAATTTTTTTATAATCATAAATCTTATAGTGTTCTAAATCAAAAGCTTCTGCCACTCTTTTTAAATTTAAAGTTCCTTCCCCTGTCTTCTCGGGATCATCAACGCGCCTTCCGTCAAAAAAATTATCTGCCCAATTATGCATTGATACATATCCACCATTATTTATGACAAAAAGTTTAATGTTCAAATTATAGTGCGACATAGTTTTAAGCTCTTGAATATTTAACTCTAATGACCCGTCACCAGTTACAGCTATTACTCTACTTTTTTTATTGCCTATAGCAGCACCAATTGATAGCGGAATAGACAGGCCCATTGCTGCATTGGTAATTGAAGTAATTTCCTTTTGACCTTTCTCAAATTTCCACACTTGTCCTCCAACATAGTAATTTGAGCCAGCGTCAGTAACTAAAATATCATTTTTTTGAGAATACTTTCCTAATTGATCCATAAAATAGTAAAGATCAATGGGGTTTTTATTTTTTTTTGAATATTCTATTTTTTCTCTCTTAAGTAAATTGCAATACGTTGACCATTCTTTAAAATTAATTTTTTTTTCTTTTAAAATTTTTTTAGATAAGACTGGAATTAGATCTTTAAGATCACAATTTACTTTTTGTTGAATTTTAATTCCTTTTTTAGACAATTCATCTTTCTCAATATCAACCATAATAACTTCAGCATTTTTAAATGCTTCAAAGTCATGTCCTGCAAACTGCGGTGCCATCCTAGATCCGAAGGAAATAACTAAATCACTTTGTGTCATAATTCTTTTACAGTACTTAGTTCCTTTGACACCTCCTTGGCCCAAAATATTTTTTTTTTTATGGGAACATATATCTTGTGCCGCTCTGGTAAAAAATATTGGAATATTTTTTTTTTTAGAAATATTATATATCTGTTTAAAAGTATTGCTAATTTTAACGCCTTGACCACAAACGATAAGTGGTTTTTTTGCTAGATTAACTCTGGAAATAATTTCTTGTACACTTTTATTTATTTTTTTTGAATTATTTTTAAATTTTTTAGGTTTTAAAAATGATTTTAATTTTGACGGTATTACTTTTTTATTCTGAATATCTAATGGAATATCTATCCAAACTGGTCCTGGACGATCATTTCGCGCTTCATAAAAAGCTTTTTCTAAAACATATTTAATCTCTTTTTCGTTTTTTATAGAGACAGCATACTTTGTTAAAGGTTTGACAATCGGAATAATGTTAATTTCTGCTGTGCCAAATGTTCTGATATTTTTAAGATTTGTAGATATAGTTGTATGCCTTCTATCTACCTGTCCTGAAAAAACTACTATTGGAGATGAATCGACAAAAGCCTCTGCAAGTCCTGGAACTGCATTGGTAGCTCCTGGTCCGGCTGTAACACAAGCAATGCCTAATTTAGATTTATTCGACCTTCCATAAGCCGCTGCCATAATAGGCGCTGTTGCTTCATTTCGTGTCGCATAATACTTGATGTTTTCTTTTGCAATAGCATCATTTAAATACATTGCCCCATAACCAGTAAGCATAAATAAATCATATATTTTTTGCTTTTTTATAAATTTGGCAACATATTCTGCTACAAGCATAATACTATATATTTAAAAATTTATATTAATATTATTAATATCTTTAAACATTGTAATTTGTATCAATAAATTTTTTCTATGCATAAATCAAACTAATTGAGCTACTAGTAACCGTATACTTAAGGTGTTACCACGCTTCCACACCCATCCTATCAACTTCCTAGTCTACTACGGTTATTTAAGATGCACTAACTTTAAGGTGAATTTATCGCCTAAATGTTTTAGTTATTTTTTTTGAATACATTCATTTTTTATGAAGATCTTAAAATTTGTAGTATAAAAAAAATTCCAATTTTCTTTCTCAGCATATTTAATAAGGTTTAATTCATATTCATTTAAAGGGTAGTAACCAACTAGAATAGCATTAAAATCTTTTTTAGAAAAATTTAAAAAATTATTATAGTCAAAAAATTTATTTGACTGTATTGTTAAATTTTCTTTTACACGAAATAGCCATACACCTTGTAAATTAAAAGCATGTTGTGTTGATGCATAAGGCAAATATATAGGCGAAGTAGTTCTGAAAACAAGATTACATTCTTTCTTAACATTATTATCAATTACTGACTGGATTTCCTTTTTTGAATTTAATATGGAAAAAAAAGAATTAATATTTTTATAATTGTATTTATTTTTATCTAAATTTTTATATGTATCTAAAAATTTTACCGTAGATATTATTATGATTGAAACAATTAAAAATCTACTCAAATTTGAAAATTTGATATGCTTAATAATAAATAATAAAATTATTATAAACAGTGGCTCGAAATATTGTTTGTGAACAATTAAAACTGTTAATGAGCTTACCGTCAAAGTGCCAATGAGGATCAATTCAAAAAATCTTTTATAAGTGTTTTTATATAAATAAAATAAATAGTTCAGCAGTAGAGGCAGTATGACTATATAATCATGATATAGCCTGGACAGTACAGATCTAGCGAAAGGTAAAAATCCATTCCATCTATAAATTTCATTGTGGATTGCATGAATTTTGAAATTCCAAAAAATTACACCGCTAAAATCTTTAAAAAGATAGAATAAATATGGCAGAATACTTAGCAGCCCTCCCATAACTGAGATCAGAAAATATTTTTTATAATATTTTTTTTTTAAAATAATTAAGATGAATACTAAACTACAAAAAATGTAAGTTGGTCTAGTGATAAGACATAAGCCAAAAAAAAATCCTCCAAAGAAAAAATCTCTATTATTTTTACCAAAATAAAATTTTGTTAAGGATAGAGCAAAAAATAAGAAACTTAAAGTATTGCTGCCAATTTCAAGAGCAGCAGAGCTACACAGTAAAGATGCTAATATCAAAAAATAAAATTTACTCTCGTATTTTTTTAGGAAGGAATTAGCAAGAATATTGATCGATAGAACAAAAAAAACTATCGATGAGATTCTCATCAAAAAATAATTATAATCGCTAGGAAATAATAGTGAAATTAATTTGTTAAGAAAAAAAGATCCAGGAAGATATGAAAAATAAATATCTTGATATAATTTACCATTTGCAACCGCAGAGCCATAATACATAAAATCGTTATGATTGGCCCAAATAAAACTAGTAGAAATTAAAATTACAATTAATATTAAATTAGCAATATTTAATTTAGAGTCATTTTGCATATATATCTTCTAGTCTTTTTTAATAATTAAAAATACTTTATATTGAGTAATAAATTTATATACCCATCAATTAAATTAATTCCAAAAAAATTTTATTTATATTTAAAGCAGTGTGATTAGTGCTCATCATCAGTCAAGTAAAGGAATGATTTTTTTAAATTAATTTTATAATTTAAAAGTTAAATTTAAAGCTCTTTTAAAACTTGTAAATTTAAATTCTTTAAAATTTATATTAAGTAAATGGCCAGAGCTATAATAATCTAAATGTTTGTTACTATTACAATTGACAACCAATTTATTCAATTTTTTTGAAACATTTTTACTAAAATAAGAAAAAATAGAATTCATATTTATCCAATTTTCAGCAGTTACATTTAATATTTTTTTATTTATATTCATTTTTTTTTTTCTAATTAATAATTGAACAAATCTACATAGATCGCCCACGTATAAAAAATCTCTAATTTGAGAATTAATATTAACTCTAATTTTTTTATTAAAATTTAAACCATAAAGTAATGAGCCTAAAAATCTTTTTTTGTTGTCATTTTTTCCAAAAACCAATGATGGTCTAATCCAGACATAATCAATATTATTATTAATATTTTTTTTTACATAATTTAAAGCTTTTAGTTTTGCATACCCATAAGAGCTCAGTGGCCTTGGTACTAATTTTTCTGTATAGGGTAATTTCGCCAAACCATACTCCTCTATTGTACCAAAAAAAATAATTTTTTCTAAATCTGAACAGTACTTAAGACTGTCAACTAGATTTTTTGTTGGTAAAGTTGTATTCAGGTATTGTAATCTGTCTTCTTTTTTATTTCTAACGGCAGAAACTGTTCTTGATGCTAAATGAATTATAATATTTGGCTGATATTTTATCAAAATCTCTTTAAGAAATTTTAAATTACCTAAATTGCAAAAATTTTTATTTAAATTATATATTTTATAACAATTTTCTTTCTTTAAATGATTAACTAAATGTTTACCTACAAATCCGCTACCGCCGGTAATAAGGATTTTTTTTTGATGATAATTAGTCTTTTTTATCATCAATAATATATCTCGGTCTATCTTTTACCTCGTCTACTATTTGACCTATGTAAAGTGACACAATACCTAAAAAAAATATTATAATGCTGAAAAAAAATAAACAAATTACTATTACAGTCAAAAAACCAGGCTGAGATATTTCTCCAATAAAATACTTATATAAATAAACAAAAATCATAATAATGCTAAAACAGAATATTAAAAATCCACTTAAAGCCATAAATTTAAGCGGAAATTTAGAAAAGGAAAGAATTCCATTTTGTCCAAAATCAAAATATTGTAATAATGAAAATTTGCTTTTTCCTTTTAATCTTTCTTCTCTATCATATTCTAAACCTATCTGATTGAATCCTAAATAAAATATGACGCCTCTTAGAAAAATATTTTTTTCCCTAAATTTTTTTAGATGCACTATAATTTTTTTATCAATCAATCTAAAATCGCCAGCATTAGCTGGTATTGAAATATCAGAAAAATAATTTAACAATTTATAAAATAAAAATACGAATATTTTTATTAAAAAATTATCTTTCCTAGTTTTCCTAATGCCATATACGACATCATAACCACTTTCCCACATATTTATAAAATCTAAAATATATTTAGGATCATCTTGGCCGTCAGAATCTATTGTTATAGCACAATCACCTACACAGTTATTATAACCGGATAATATATTTGATTGATACCCGAAGTTTCTTGAATGTCTTATAATTCTAGTATTTTTATTGTCGTTGATAATATTTTTGCAAATTTCATAAGAGCCGTCATTAGAATGATTGTCTAGAAATAAAATTTCGTAGTCATATCTCTCAGCTATAGAAGAAATAGCATTTATAATTTTATTATATATAATATTGATATTTTCTTTTTCATTAAAAATAGGAATTAATATCGAAATCTTTTTTTTCACAATTCTATTGATTAAAAATTATAATCATAAAACTAGATTTTAAAAAAATTTAAAATTTTATTAACTGTATAATCTAAGTGTTTTTCACGCAAACCTGGATACAACCCTACCCAAAATGTATTTTCCATTACTAAGTCTGTATTTTTTAAATCACCATGAACCTTAAAATTTATATTTTTCATATAAGGTTGTTTGGTCAGATTTCCTGAAAATAATAATCTAGTACCAATTTTACTATCATTCAAGTATTTAATGATATTCTGTCTGCTGTATTGATGATTTTTCTTTAAAGTTAATGGAAACCCAAACCAAGATGGTTCTGAATTTTTTTCTGGCTCTGGTAATATTAAGAACTCTTCAAGATTTTTTAAATTTTTATATAAAAAATTAAAATTATTTTTTCTTTTACTAATAAATTCATCTAAACTATCTAACTGAGCAAGGCCACAGGCGGCCTGCATATCTGTTATCTTCATATTATAACCAAGATGAGAGTAGGTATATTTATGATCATAACCAAATGGCAAATCACCTAATTGCCAACTAAATCTTTTATTACAAGTGTTATCTTTGCCAGGTTCGCAGTAGCAATCTCTTCCCCAGTCTCGAAAAGATTCTGCAATACGCTCTAATTTCTTATTATTAGTATAAATTGCACCCCCTTCACCCATGGTAATATGATGAGCGGGATAAAAACTTAAAGTTGCTAAGTCACCAAAAGTTCCAACATTTTGATTGTCAAATTTTGACCCAAGAGAATCACAACAGTCTTCTATTAACCATAAATTATATTTTTCACAAATTTCTTTAATTTTTTTAACATTAAAAGGGTTACCTAAAGTATGCGCTATCATTATAGCCTTTGTTTTCTTAGTAATTGCAGATTCAACTAAATTCTCATCAATATTGTAAGTTGGAATTTTAACATCAATAAAAACTGGAATTGCACCAAATTGCACTATCGGATTTACTGTTGTTGGGAAACCGGCTGCAACAGAAATAACCTCATCTCCTCTTTGAATTGCTCTATCTTTCAGTTTTGGTGAAGTTAAAGTTGAAAATGCAATAAGATTAGCCGATGATCCGGAATTAACTGTCAGCAAACACTTAATCTCTAAAAATTTAGCCAACTTCTCTTCAAACTGTTGATTAAATCTACCTGTAGTTAACCAGCCATCTAATGAAGCCTCAACCATATTTTGAAGTTCTAAAGCTCCAATGACTTTACCAGAAACAGGCACCTCGCTAACTCCTGGAATAAATTCCTTTTCTTTAAAATTTATACTAGAATAATTTTTTACTAGATCTAATATTTTATCTTTTATTTCTAAGATTTTTTCGTTCATATATTATTTTAAATAATCAATTATTTGTTTTTCAGAAATATTTAGAACATTCTTTTTTGCTAGAAATTTTTTATGCCAAGAAGATACTAATCTTACAGAATCTTTAAGATTATATTTCGGTTTCCAATGTAAAAATTTTTTAGATTTTTCAGAATTTAACATTAATACTTTGCTTTCGTAATATTTATTCTTGCTACTAATTTTTTTAATAACACTAACAGAGTTATTAAATTCTTTATTAACTAAATTAATAACAAAATTTACAGATTTGTTATTTGAAATATTCGGGCCAAAATTCCAACTATTATCAATAATTTTTTGCTTTTTATGCAATTTCATTAATAGTAAAAGATAACCATATAATGGGTCAATAACATGTTGCCACGGCCTTATGGAATTTGGGGATCTCAAAATTAATTTTTCATTTGTTGATAAAGAACGAAAGTAATCAGGTAAAATTCTATCTTTAGAAAAATCACCACCTCCTATAACGTTACCTGCTCTCGCTGTGGCTGCAAAGATATTTTTAAAAGAAAAAAATGAATGATTATAAGAATTGACAATTAACTCAGCGCAGGATTTGGAATTGCTATAGGGATCAAAGCCGCCTAAACGATCATTTTCTTTATAATAATTTTTTTTATTGTCATTAAAATAAACTTTATCAGTAGTGATAATTAGTGCGGATTTTATGAAATTTAGTTCATTTAAAATATTTAAGATATTAACAGTCCCAAGTGCATTAACTTCATAAGTATATTTAGGGTCGATATATGAATCTCTGACAAGAGATTGTGCTGCCATATGCACTACAAAATCTGGAGAAAATTGAGAGATAGCTTTTTTTAATTTATTATAATCCCTTATATCTCCGACAATAGAATCATTTATTAATTTATTTATATTAGCTAAATCAAATAAATTTAATTTTTGATCAGGTCTTAAAGAGTAGCCTCTAACTTTGGCTCCTAAAAGATTTAAAAAGATACAAAACCATGACCCCTTAAAACCTGTATGACCTGTTAAAAAAACTTTTTTATTTTTCCAAAATTTTCGTAAAATTTGTAATTTATCTTTCATCCCATATCTTCCATGGAGCTTTTTTAGAAAGCCAAATTTTATTTAAATATCGTTTGTCCCGTAATGTATCCATGCAATACCAAAAATCTTTGTGTTTATAGGCAACAAGTTTATTTTTTTTGGCTAAAAAACTTAATGTATCGCTTTCTAATACTGTGTTTTTTTTTTTTAAGTATTTAAATATTTCTTTTTTACAAACAAAAAAACCTCCGTTTATCCAACTTTCTTTTGCTTGATCTTTCTCTAAAAATTTATTTATTTTGTTTCCTTTAAAAATAATTTTTCCAAAACGTGATTCTGGTTTAACTGCAGTTAACGTTACTACCCCACCGTTTCTTTTATGAAAACTTATTAATTTATTTATATTTACATTGCTTAAGCCATCTCCATAAGTTAAACAAAAATTATCACCAACATACCTTTTAATTTTTTTTAATCTCTCTCCAGTATTACTATTTTTGCCAGTATTAATAACTTTAACTTTCCAAGGGTTTGTTAATTTATTTGATTTATTTTCTAATTTATTAAAAAAATTCTTAATAATCTCTATTTTATAACCACCACAAATAATAAATTTTGAAAAATTAAACGCAGAATAATATTTAATAATGTGCCATAAAATTGGCTTGTTACCTATTAATACCATCGGTTTTGGAATAAAATCTGTTTCTTCAGATATTCTTGTTCCTAACCCACCGGCTAATATTACAAGCTTCATTGACAATTGTTTATTTATTGAAAATTATTTAATTATTAGTCTATTAGCATTGTTATTTGTATCAAAAATTTTTTCAGTGCATAAATCAAGCCAATTGAGCTATTAGTAACGGTAAGCTTAACGTGTTACCACGCTTCCACACCCGTCCTATCAACGTCGTAGTCTACGACGGCTCTATAGGAAGAA
>Ga0114977_10000157_pt1 | contig 44159 bp, 48 predicted proteins | sample S_130805_MF_Meta_FD_87026 | JGI IMG/M metagenome (GOLD analysis project Ga0114977, IMG submission 87026) | Freshwater microbial communities from Lake Simoncouche, Canada to study carbon cycling - S_130805_MF_MetaG | ecosystem: Environmental > Aquatic > Freshwater > Lake | place: Lake...
AATGGCTCCTTAACAATAGGCCGCGAAAAATTCTAAACTTTAAAACACCGCTTGAGGTTTTCTACGCTAACCTAAACAACTCAATTCCACCACCTGTTGCACTTCGCTGTTGAATTGGCGTATACAAATTCGCAGAATATTCCAGCTAAGATACTACCTAAACTTCCTTAATCCTTTCTAAACTTTTTTCTAAATCTTTTATTATATCTGCAACATCTTCAAGGCCAATATAAACCCTTATGCAGGTGTTTTTATGCGGCCATTTTGAGGTGGTTCTTATTGATGAAGGGTCAATTGGCATTATAAGGCTCTCAAATCCACCCCATGAAGCACCAATACCGAATATTTTCATATTATCCACCATCGCGGAGACTGCTTCTTTTGAATATTTTTTATCAAGTATGAATGAAAATAGGCCAGTAGAGCCAGTAAAATCGCGTTTCCAAAGTTCGTGCCCTGGGCAGGAAGGAAAAGCTGGGTGCAATATTACCTTAACTTCCGGCCTGCTTTCGAGCCATTTTGCAACTGCAAGCGCCGATTCCTCGTGGGCTCTTAGCCTTATACCCATTGTTCGGAGGCCACGCGTTGCCAAATAGCAATCATCAGGGCTAACATTAATTCCATAATTTTTGCGAACGCGGGCAAGTGATTTGTATAGTTTTTCATCATTAGTTGTAATAACGCCCATTAAAACATCCGAATGGCCGCCAATATATTTAGTGCCAGCCTGCATAGCTATATCAACCCCATGTTTAAAAGGGTCAAAATAAATAGGGGTTGCCCAGGAATTATCTATAATAACAGGAATGTTTTTTGATTTGGCTACTTTCGTTATTGCCGGGATATCCTGCACTTCAAAAGTTAGGGAACCAGGGCTTTCTGTGAAAATTAATTTAGTGTTTTTCTTAATAAGTTTTTCTATACCTGCGCCAACCACAGGGTCGTAATAAGTGGTTTCAACGCCAAAGCGCGATAATTCTTTATTACAAAACCTCCTTGTTGGGCCATAAACCGAATCGGAGATAAGCACATGGTCGCCTGATTCCAAAAGTGCAAGCAGACTCATTGTTATTGCTGCAAGGCCAGATGGGTATATAAGGCAATATTTTGCCCCTTCAATTTCGCAAATGGCATTTTGCAGGGCGAATGTTGTGGGTGTGCCGGCTATTCCATAGCTGTAATCGGTTGCAACATTTCCCTTAATTTTATAATAAGGCTTGCCCTGCTCAGACTGTTGATATGCCTCCATTGTTGGAAAAAGAACGGTTGAAGTGCGGTGTATGGGAACATTAACCGAACCAAAATTGTCTTTATAATTTTTTCCAGCAATAACTAATTTTGTGTCTTTCTTCATTTTTTTCCTAAAGTATTTTCCATGATAATCCGGTGACAAAATGCGTAACGTTTTGCCTGCTGCTGCCAAATGGCAATAAACACGCACGATAATTCACCATTTTGCTGCGCTCGTCTAAAAACTGCCCTTCAACAGTTATTGGAAAAGGGTTTTTAACAGATTTATCCATTTTTTCTATCATTTTTGTGGCAGGAAGAAAACTTGGTTTTGAGTTTACTTTTTTGCCAACAAGGTCATTACCAAAAATACTCTCAAGATTATCCCCTACATATTCATAAGTATAAATCGGCTTGCCACCTTGTACCTCTACTGCAACACGCAAACAATTTTGCCACAGATCAGCTATTTCTTGTGGGTTTAACCAATCCATTGAAGGTATAGGGCTGCGATGCCGGATTCGTTCCCAATAATCGCTTAGTCTTGCGGGCAGGCGATGTTCAATCATGCTTTACCTAAATAAATAACGATAATTAAATTTGATATTGCCTTATTTACATAAAAACGGCAATAGTTGTCTTGAATAATATTATTTGGTTACGTGCAATTTATTGCCAGTCAAACTTATGAATTAAATTTAACGCAATATGTTTGCAAAAGGATAGTAAATAATGACTAATTATCTGCATAAAGGCGATCTGCCGGAAAATGTGAAATTTACTGGTTCGGTGGCTATTGATACTGAAGCGATGGGGCTTAATAACCAGCGCGATAAATTATGCCTCGTGCAGCTCTCATCAGGTGATGGCAATGCCCATCTTGTGCAGCTTGACCGCAAAAATTATAATGCTCCAAACCTAAAAGCGATGCTTGCTGATACAAATATTGAAAAAATATTTCATTTTGCCCGCTTCGATGTTGCTATATTAAGGCATTATTTAGGTGTGTGGACAAAACCAATATATTGTACAAAAATAGCCTCCCGTTTGGTTCGCACATACACTGATTCTCATGGATTGAAAGATTTATGTCAGGAGTTGTTAAATATAAAAATTTCTAAGCAACAACAATCATCTGATTGGGGTGCTGAAGATTTAAGCCAGGATCAGATAAATTATGCTGCATCTGATGTTTTTTACCTGCATGAGCTGAAAAAAGCGCTCGATATAATGCTCGAAAGAGAGGGCAGGCGTGAGCTGGCGCAAAAATGCTTTGATTTCCTGCCAACGCGCGCTGAGCTAGACCTTAGCGGTTGGCCGGAAGAGGATATATTTTCACATTCAACAAAACGGGCGTAATCTATGTCTACGGATACTAAGAAATATCATATTTCGCTACGCATAATGCATTGGTTAATGGCTTTGCTTATAATGGGTATGATCGGTATAGGTTGGTATATGGCTGAATTACCAAGGGAAAACCCATTAAAAGGAACTCTAGTAGGTCTTCATAAATCCTTCGGCGCTTTGCTTTTGATATTATTCTTTGTGCGGGTAGGTATTAGGTTTGCAACTGCCATTCCAGAACTTCCACAAACAATGCAGCTTCTAGAGCGTCGCCTAGCAACAATTGGCCATAAATTACTCTATGTGTTTATTGGCATTGTTCCGCTTTCTGGCTATGCAATGTCCAACTTTTATGGATATGGTGTCAGTTTGTTCGGACTGCCCCTGCCGAAAATATTTCCTGAAAACAAAGAACTTGCCGGCCTTGCCCACGAAGCTCATGAAGTATTACCTTATATATTGCTGGTAATTATTGTTGTGCATGTTGCTGCAGTTATAAGGCATCGCTTCTTTGATAGACCTGAGAATGATGTACTGCCAAGAATTCTTTAGATATCTTTAAATATATGCTTATCTTGACATTTTAAGAGGGCTGGTTGAATATAGGTTTTAGTATTCAGCAGAAAGGTTCTATTTGTTTAAATACAGTAAGTTATTAGTAGTAGTTTTGTTGTTTTTCACCGCAATATTGCATTTTCCTGATGCTTTTGCGCTTTCAGAATATGGACTAAGGTGTGCGGATAACAAAAAATGTGTAGAGTGCAGCGAAAATATTAGGTGTCTTAAATGTATGCACCGCTGCTGGAACAAGTATGGTTATGCTGATACTGATGTGAAGAGTAAGCGCCTTCGTAACTCTGAAGAGAATTGTCAGCTTAAGCGTGCAAAATGGTGTAATGCCCAATGCTGGGACCCAGATGATGTAGTAGATAATGATTACATTAGTACAAAGCCGTCTTGTGACTCAAAGAGTTTTTATTTTCCACGGGGAGGTATTAAACCACCTGAGAATAGACCTGATTTTTGATAGCAAATGCATGAAACTATAGCAATTTCTAATCAGTGCATATATAGTCGATGTACAAATCTTCAGCTTATAACAAGTTATTTAGAAAATACGTATTAACGACGATAACAGGTATTAACCCATGACCCAGAATCTTCACACCCCATATGTAATAGTAATTGGCAATGAAAAAGGCGGAGTGGGTAAAACAACAATATCTATGCACCTTATAGCAAGCCTTTTATATGATGGGTTTAATGTTGCCAGTATGGACATAGATTCCCGCCAACGCTCCCTTTCAAATTATCTTGAAAATAGGGCAAAAACAATTTCCGATAAAAACCTTAGCATACCTATGCCATCACACTGCGTTGTAAATAAAAGCAGGCTGGATTCAATAAAGGCAGGTGAGACTGATGAGCAGGAGCGCTTTACTGAGGCTTTAAAACATGCTTGCGGCAGGAGCGATGTGGTTGTGATTGATGCGCCAGGGAATGATACCTTCCTTTCGCGCCTTGTTCACTCTTATGCCGATACTATTATTACCCCAATAAATGACAGCTTTGTTGACCTAAACCTTCTTGCGAAAGTGGATGATGAAACTTTCCGTATGGACCGCCACGGTCTTTATAGTGAGGTGGTGTGGCAGGCAAAAATGCAGCGTGCACAACGCTCAGGAGGAGAAGTCGACTGGGTTATACTGCGTAACCGCCTTTCACATGTTGGTGCGCACAATAAGCGCAACATGCTTATAGCAATGGAAAATTTCTCTAAACGTTCAGGCGCTCGCCTTGCAGAAGGACTTAGCGAAAGAGTTATATACAAAGAATTGTTTCTAAAGGGAATGACCTTGCTTGATGTTATGGGTGAGGGAGCAGATGTTAGCCTTACAATGTCTCACGTTACAGCAAGGCAGGAGTTGCGCCGCTTTATGGACTTCCTTGGGCTTGCTGAAAAACTCAACCGCAGGAAACAACTGAGGTCTTTGGTAGAAACTTCACAAGCAGCCGTTCTGAGTGATTCAAAAGAGGGCATAGCCGTTGCTTAAGATTTTTTAGTTACAATATTTATAGTATTTAAAACTACTATAAATGTAGTCTCAAACCAAAATTATCCAGCCCTCGCTGTACCTACGCTCACAGGAGGTGAGTTATTTTCGCCTCTTTCCCATCTTGCCATTTCCTGTTTAACTGGATCAGGATATAATTCTTTAAGCCTATCATCGCTAAGAGGAGTTTGGCTTTGGTTGATTTGGCTTGGATTGATCAGGCTAAAACGAGGAGGGGATTGAGTGCCTTGATCTACAGATATACTGCGATCTGTAAGTCTTTGGCTAGTGTTACCCTGAGTGTGAAACATAATTTAATCCAAATCCTATTTGCTGTTTATAAATACTAATTTCGTGTAATTCACGGTATTTTTTAATGATTTAACGCATTTTTGTTACAATGTCAATTCTTAACTATTTCTCAAGTATAATAGCACAGTTGTAATAATTTCAAAACGATCAACTCAAGTAACTTATAGTTGCGTAGGTATTTATATTATGATATTAAAAAAAGATAAATATTATAATAATTATATTGTAGTTTTGACATGCAAAGGATAAGGATCCTCGTAGTCGATGATGAGGAATTTAATCTAAAAATTCTGGCTGAGGATTTAGAGCGCAATGGTTACTCTACCGTGCAAGCTATGGATGGAAGAAAAGCCTGCGATATTTTACAAAAAGATAGACGTTTTGATCTGATTTTGCTAGACCGAATGATGCCTGGCATGGATGGTATGCAAGTGCTTGCAAATATAAAGAATGACATACATCTTATGCACATACCGGTTATTATGGTCACCGCCGCTTCCTCTAAAGAGGAAATTCTTGAGGGTGTGGCTGCGGGAGTTTATCATTATCTTACCAAACCATATGATATAAAATTATTACTTGCATTAATCAAGAAGTGTGCCGGGAATAGTGCTATTCGTAAGTAATATTATTATAATTGTTTCCCGAGTTATTTTTCATGATATTCAGGGCATTTTGGTTAGGCAGTAGAATTTATTAGAGTTTATTCATAATAGTTCTTAGAAAAATATAAATATCATATGAATACAGACACTCAATCAAGATTCCGTGATAATTCAGTCGATATACTACGTGGTATTGCCATATTTATTATGGTAGGTGCCAATATGTCCCCTCTTATGGTGGAGCCGCACCCAATATTTTACCGTATATATTCAAGCATGGCCGCTCCGCTATTTATAACGTTGGTAGGCATGTCTGTGGCTTTATGCCTGTCGTCTGCTAAGCCAGGTTATACATTGATGCATTTTCTGAAGCGCGGCTTTGTTGTATTGCTTGCTGGGGTTTTTGTTGATATTGCCGCATGGGGGGGTAGGCCGTTTACAACTACCGATGTATTATATTTGATTGGCATTTCAATGCCTCTTATATATCTGGCGGCAAAACTCCCAAGAAATTACATATTATCGCTTGCAATGCTTATATTCATCATAACGCCGGTTTTACAGTATTTTTTTGGTTATACTAAATATCCTACTGAATTTAAGCTTGATGGGAGTGTTACTTTGCCTATTGAGCATCAAACATCTATACTCAACCACTATATGATTGATGGCTGGTTCCCATTTTTTCCATGGCTTGGATATATTATAATAGGCCTTATTCTTGGTAAGATTAGGTGGCCAGGTGGAGGGCGGATAAATGATTTCTCTGGCAATCAATTTATTTGGAGTACTTTGATGTCTATCATTGTGGGTAGTATGTTGTGCTATTTTGCGCCAGGGGATTTATATATACGAGAGGGTTATAGCGAAATGTTTTACCCAGTTACATATGGTTTTATAATTGTTTCTTTAAGTTTAGTAGTTGTATTGCTCATGATAGTAGATAGGTATAAGTACCTGGCTATATTTAAAGTTTTTGAGAAATTGGGTAGAAATTCTCTTTTTTTATATATAGTGCATTGCATTATTCTTGGTCGTATCCTTGGGAAAATATTTAAACAAATTATGTTAGAAGAATATTTATTAATATATGCCGGTTTCCTCTTTGTATTACTAGGCTGTGCATATTTAAGGGAGTGGTTTCTTGATAAATGGGAAAAATTTAATTTGAATATTAAATTTCTTCAATAAGAAAAGTGATGTTTTGATTGTCGTATATTAGTAAATTATTGCATTAATCATCATTTTAATCTTGCTGAGACTATGCCACTGGTAGTACTATAGGAAGTTGAAAGAGCAACTTTAAGTCTCTTAATTGATCAAGAATAGATAAAATTTAAATAGATAAGGATTATGTTAGCTATTGAAAATATAAAATGCCTTGTTGTTGACGACCATGCAATGATGAGAAAAGTTGTAAAGGATTTTCTTATAACAATGAAAATCACCAATATAGCTTTTGCAGAGAACGGTAAAATGGCTTATGAGAAGTTACACTTCAATATTGCACACACGCAATCACAGTTTGATATTGTTTTTTTAGACTGGAACATGCCAGATGTGGATGGTTATTCGCTATTAAAACAGTGCCGAAGTGACAAAAATTATGATAAGGTGGCTTTTGTTATGGTAACTGCAGAGGCCGAGAAAGAGCAAGTCATAAAGGCTATAAAGACAGGTGTTACATCATATATCCAGAAACCATTTACAGAAAGTGAGTTTAAGAGCAAGATGGATAAAGTCCTTCAGTGGTTAATGGAAAAACACAAGGATACTGCCTAGTATATAAAGAAAATCTTTATATTACCTGATTCGTCAAGTTGCTGTGATGCAGTGTGTATTTCAATAAGCCAAATGTTTATAAGATGGCTTTATAATACAAATTTATGTGTAGATGGTGCAAAATATTTAATTTTTTGCAGCCAAAAAGATGATGTTTCATTTCCATTAAAGTTACTTTCGTAGCCCTGAAGAAAGTTCCTTAACAAAATTCAGCGCCTTTTGCGAATTGCCCGGCTCGAATAATTCTTGTACTATGCTTGAGCCAACCACAACCGCATCGGCAGATTTTGTAACCTGGCTTACGTCAGATGCTGATTTTATACCAAATCCAACAGCCACCGGAATTTTGGTGTGTTTTTTTATTTCCGTTACCGCTGAATCTATAGAACCAGCACTTGCTGATTTTGTCCCTGTAACACCGCTAACCGCTACATAATAAATAAAGCCACTTGCGCTTTTAACTATGGTTTTGATACGATTTGCATCAGATGTTGGCGCAATCAGCCTCACCCATGCCATATTTGAGCTCTCAACGGCTGTCTTTAAATCCCGTTCTTCTTCTGGGGGTAAATCCACAATTAGCAGGCCATCTACACCTGCTTTGGCGGATTCATTAGCAAATTTATCAAGGCCATAATTTTGTATAGGGTTATAATAACCCATTAGAATAATAGGTGTTTGCGAGTTTTTCTTACGAAATTCTTCTACCATTTCCAGCACGTTGTGGATTTTTGCTCCTGCCTGAAGTGCCAATTGCCCAGCTTTCTGTATTATAGGGCCGTCGGCCATCGGGTCTGAAAAAGGAAGCCCCAGCTCTATAATATCAGCACCTGCATCAGGCAATCCTTGCAAAACTTCAAAAGAAGTTTCCTTATCAGGCGCATAAGCCATGATGTAGGTTACAAGTGCCGCCCTGTTTTGTGATTTTGTTTGAGCTAATTTGTCGCTTAGGCGTTGCAATGTCATAAAATTTGAAAATTAAGCTGTTACAAAATAAACTTAGACAAATCTGAATTCTTTAGCAAATCTTTCAGGCGTGCGTTAACATATGCTTTATCAACTTTGATTTTCTTTCCGGACAAATCATCAGCCTCGAAGCTCACTTCCTCAAGCAATTTTTCAAGGATTGTGTGCAGGCGGCGCGCACCTATATTTTCTACATTCTTATTTACATCGGATGCGATTTCAGCAAGCTGCGATATACCATCATCCGTAAAGTTAAGGGTAACACCTTCGGTTAGCATTAGTGCCTCATATTGTTTAATAAGGCTGCTCTCTGGCTCTTTTAAAATACGAACCATATCTTTTTCTGAAAGTGCTTTTAATTCTACTCTGATTGGCAAACGTCCCTGTAATTCAGGCAATAAATCAGATGGGCTGGCCATATGGAACGCGCCAGATGCGATGAATAAAATATGGTCGGTTTTTACGATACCATATTTGGTCGAAATGCTTGTACCTTCAATAAGTGGCAATAAATCGCGCTGTACGCCCTCGCGGCTCACTTCGCCGCCTTTTATATCGCTGCGGGCGCAGATTTTATCCATTTCATCAATGAACACAATTCCATAATTTTCAGTTAAATGCAGTGCCTTTTCAACGATTTTTTCCTCGTCAATTAATTTGTCGCCTTCTTCATTCATAAGGATTTTATAGGCTTCCTTAACAGTCATGGCTTTAGATTTTGTACGGCCACCACCTATTGCTTTGCTTAGCATGTCTCCTATGTTTAACACGCCCATTTGCCCGCCAGGCATGCCTGGGATATCAAATGAAGAAAAGCCTCCGGGAGGAGTGTTATCCTGCACGTCTATTTCAATTTCTTTATCATCAAGCTCTTTATTCTTAAGTTTCTTGCGGAATTTTTCGCGTGTATCATCACTTGCGGTTTCGCCAACTAATGCATTTAGTATACGCTCCTCAGCCTTGTCTTTAGCTTTTCTAGCAACTTCCTTGCGCATTTTCTCGCGGGTGGTAATCATAGCCACATCAACCAAATCACGGATAATGGAATCAACATCGCGGCCAACATAACCAACTTCTGTGAATTTTGTGGCCTCAACTTTAATAAAAGGTGAGCCGGATAGTTTAGCAATACGCCTTGCTATTTCTGTTTTTCCAACGCCTGTTGGCCCTATCATAAGGATGTTTTTTGGCACGATCTCATCACGTAAAGGCTCTTCCACCTGCTTCCTGCGCCAGCGGTTACGCAAGGAAATCGCCACGGCTTTTTTTGCGTCTTCCTGCCCTACTATATAGCGGTTTAGCTCTTTAACTATTTGTTTTGGAGTGAGGTTTAAGATGTTGTTCATTTTGTTTTTAGCTTTTCTAAAGTTACATTATGGTTTGTGTATATGCAAATATCGCCGGCTATTTTCATAGCTTTTAGGGCTATTTTCTCGGCTGACATTCCTTTGATATCTACCAAAGCTCGTGCTGCTGAGAGTGCATAATTTCCACCAGAACCTATTGAAAGTATACCATCATCTGGTTCAATCACGTCACCAGTTCCGGATAATATTAACGAAGTCTCAGAATCTACAACAATCATCATTGCTTCCAAGCGGCGTAAATATCGGTCTGTGCGCCAGTCTTTTGCAAGCTCAACACATGCGCGGCGTAGTTGTTCCGGGTGTTTTTCAAGCTTGGCTTCTAGGCGCTCAAACAATGTAAATGCATCTGCAGTTGCGCCTGCAAAGCCGGCAAGTATTTTGCCATCCGCCAATTTACGAACTTTTTTAGCGGTATTTTTCATAACCGTATGGCCAAGGGAAACTTGACCGTCTCCAGCGATTACAACTTCGCCCTCTTTGCGGACTGAAAGAATTGTAGTTCCGTAGATTGTATCTGGTTTGTGCTGCATAATAAGCGTATATGAATTAGGGGTTAGGGCTTTGGAGGTTTTTATCCGAACCATGCGGTTTAATATAATGCCATATTCTGATATTTAAAGAGGCTTTTCGCAAATAACTTGTTTTTTATCATATATTGGCTATATTCTGGTAATTGTCATCTTGAGTGCAGTGCAAGATCTATTGTCTTTTTAAGTAGCGCCCTTCACACAAGCATCGGGATAACAAAAATAACACTGTATCGCCGCTGTTGCGGGGATGAGAATTTTCTGAACCCTAACCCCTATAATCTGATATGCGCAAAGCAAAAGTAGAACGTAAAACTAAAGAAACTCAGATAAGCGTTGAGCTTAACCTTGATGGAACTGGTAAATATGAAATATCGACTGGCATTGGTTTCCTTGACCATATGCTAGAGCAGCTCTCGCGTCATAGCTTGATTGATCTTAAGGTTCAGGCCAAAGGTGATCTGCATATTGATTTCCACCATACTACTGAGGATACAGCCTGGGCTATAGGTGAAGCTTTCAGTAAAGCACTTGGCGAAAGGCTCGGCATTACAAGATACGCACACGCATATATTCCGATGGATGAAGCGCTAACCCGCGTGGCGATTGATCTTTCTAACCGTCCTTATATTGTGTGGAAAGTTAACTTTACCAAGCCAAAATTGGGTGAAATGGATACAGAATTGTTCCATGAATGGTTTCAGGCATTTTCGCAAAGCGCAGGAGCTACTTTGCATATTGAAAATTTATATGGTAATAACAACCACCATATTGTTGAATCTTGTTACAAGGGTCTGGCAAGAGTGTTAAGGCAGGCATCAACAATTGATGAACGCAAGAAGGATGAAGTTCCTTCTACAAAGGGTAAATTATAGTTAGCTTTTTTATGAAAATATACACCGTTTACGCACAAGAAACAGACCCGCACCCTATGGAAAATATGCTCCTTATAAAAGAGGGATTTTCCTGGCAGGCGGCATTTTTAGGTTTTTTTCTCGCATTTTATAGGAAAATGTGGATCCCGGGCTTCATATTGCTGGCGGTAAACCTTTTCTTATCAATACTTCAAATGAATGATTATATTTCAGCTGGCATCATACAACCTTTGCGAGTGGGTTTTATGATTTTTGTCGGTTGCAATTTTAATGATTGGTACCGCTATGACCTTGAGAAAAGGGGATATTCTTACTGCGGAGTTGTTGCCGGAAAAGATGTTGAGCTGGCATGCTCTAAGTTTATCGCCGAAATGCTGCAACGCACAACCTTTGCTTCTGGCAATGGCCGCTAGGGCCTGTTATAATTATTATTATTGCTAAGTGTATGTTAGCTTTTAACATTAGGTGCAAGTTATAATGAAACAAGTAACAATCATAGATTACGGCTCAGGAAACCTCCATTCAATAGCTAAAGCTTTTGAGCATGAGGCTGGATCTCTGGGCGCTGTTATTAAGGTTTCAAGCGCTGCTGCAGATATAGAAAGTGCAACTCATATAGTTCTACCTGGGGTTGGAGCGTTTGCCGATTGTTTGAGTGGTCTTAAAGCTGCGCCGGGAGTTATTGGTGCCTTAGAAAAATCAGTTATGCAGCAAAAAAAACCATTCCTTGGTGTGTGTGTTGGTATGCAGATGTTGGCAGAAGAAAGCTTAGAAAATGGCATACATAAAGGCCTTGGCTGGATTAAGGGCAGCGTTATTGGGATAGATTCCCAGAAAAATACTTTAAAAGTACCGCATATGGGCTGGAACGAGTTGGTCATTAACACACAGCATCCAATATTTTCAGGAATCAAAACTGGTGACCATGCTTATTTTGTCCATTCTTATTGGATGGATTGTAAAGATAATAGCAATGTGTTGGCTAAAGTTGAATATGGTATGGAGCTCACAGCAGCAATAGCGAATGATAACATTGTTGCAACGCAATTTCATCCTGAAAAGAGCCAGCAGGTTGGGCTTAGATTAATAAATAATTTTATAAGAATGTAGGGGGGCTGTGAAAAATATATCTGAAAAAATTCAGCAGCCAAGGATAGTTATAGAGAAGATAACATCCTTCAAATACAACGACCTGAACGATTTATGCGATGCAACGGAAAGTACTTTTGCAGATGATGCGCTAAGTTTTAGCATTGGGCTGAGTCCGGTTGATGCAAAGATTCGTGATAAGTTGGAAGCCTATTGGAAGGGAACCCTTCTTGTTCCTGAGCGGCTACTAATTGTGGGCAGGATTGATGGGGTGATTGCCTCATCAATACAGTTAATCAAACCATCCCCTAACAACCATAGTAGCTCATTCGCCGGAACGGTTGATAGTCACTTTGTGGCTCCCTGGGCAAGGGGTTATGGCTTAGCAAGGGAGTTGCTTAATGCTGTTGAAGCAGAAGCATTTGCTTCAGGAATTTCTGTTTTGAAGCTTAGTGTGCGTGCTAACCTTAAGGCGGCAATTAAGCTTTATGAGGCGTCTGGCTATAAGCTTTGGGGCACCTTAGATAAATACGAACAAGTAGACGGAAAATTATTCTCCGGCTACTTTTACTATAAAGGCCTTTAGGCGCCCACGATTATGCAAGTTATTTTTTAGTAGTGGAGCTTTCGGAATCCAGCTTCTTTAACTCATTTTGCAGGCGTTCTTTGCGATTGGCAACTCTGCGGTCGTGCATTTTCTCGCGATTTTCCTTTTGGATAGTACGGCATTTCTTTAGATCATCTTGACTTTTTGCAGAATTAACACAGTTTAACACCTGTTCAACGCCAGATTTTACTTCACCTAAATCTTTTGCCCATTGAGTTTTATGACTTGCAAAGCCATCATCATCTTCGCCCTTTTGACCGCTATTTTTTGTTTGTGCAGTCTGAGAAGTGTCTTTGCTAGCAGGATCAGCTAATGCGAATTGATTTGATAGAATAATTAAACCAAATAATATAAGCAGAATTTTGTTTTTCATAATGTAACCTTTAATTCTAAATTTTAACTCAAGACCAAAGCATGATTTTTTAGCAGACTATATTTGTTGATATTATTTATCAACACTATTTTCTATTCTTCTCCCAAGAAAGCAGGTTTTGGAACTTAATAAAGTGCTTTATTTAACAAAATCTAAATATCAGGGTTGTGACATAAAGGCTTATCATTTTCTGTAATGCCAAAAAAAGCCAGAACAGCAAGGATTCCTGGTAAAGTTGTTAATTTTTTTTATATATCACATTTAAGTGCTTGCTTTTATATAAAATTATATGTATATGATGCGCCATATTTTAATTTAGTATTTTGCAATACCACAGGAAACATCAATGACACTACAACGCACATTATCAATCATAAAGCCTGATGCCACTAAGCGTAATATTACTGGCGAGATCAATGCTATGCTTGAAAAAGCTGGCCTAAGGATTGTAGCACAGAAGATGATACACCTAAGTCGCCGTGAAGCTAAAATGTTCTACGCGGAACATGCTGAGTGCTCATTCTTCGAAGAATTAGTAGAATTTATGGTTTCTGAGCCTGTAATAGTACAGGTTTTGGAAGGTAAAAACGCGGTTGAGGTTTATCGCGAAATATTAGGGAATACCAATCCCGAGAAAGCAGCTGCACACACAGTTCGTGCAAAGTTTGCTCTAAATGTTGGTGAAAATTCAGCTCATGGTTCAGATAGCCCTGAAAGCGCAGTGAAAGAAATTTCTTTCTTCTTCGCAGGCAGGGAAATTGTTGGGTCAAAGGCTGCATAACCGCAATAATGCGGCTTTGCTGCATTGTTGCAACACTAAAAAACTTATTGCAAATTTTTAAGACAAATTTCATTCTAATTGTTGACGCTTTGTTTTAAAGCTTGTAATAAGCCTCTTAAAGATACTTTGTGCCCATACCAATGAGCGAAGAATTTTATTGTTTTTGAATAACTTAATTTATAAAAGGAATACCTCAATGTCATCAAAATTTTTAAAGTTACTATCAGTGGTTTCTGTAGTGTTGTTAATGACAGCGTGCAGCTCGACTAAAGCAGGTAAAGGCGCGGCTGGAACAGCTAATGATGCTGAAGAGAAATACAGGTTGGCAAGTGAGAATCTTGAGCCTTTCACAGCTATCCCAGGAAGCAAAACTAATGCTAAAGCTAGTGACAGGGTTTTCTTTGGTTATGATAGTTCTGCTCTAAGCGAAACAGCTAAAAAGACTCTTGAGAAGCAAGCTGGTTGGTTAAAGAAGCATGCTGATGTAAAAGTAACAGTAGAAGGTCATGCTGACGAACGTGGTACAAGAGAGTACAACATTGCTCTTGGTGCGCGCCGTGCATCTGCTGCAAAAGCTCAGCTTGTTAAGCTAGGCGTTCCTGCTGCAAGGGTTTCTACAGTTAGCTATGGCAAAGAGCGTCCAGCTGTGACTGGTTCAAATGCCTCTGCTTGGGCTGAAAACCGTCGTGCAGTAACTGTATTAGTTGAAAAGAAGTAATACATTACTCTAAAATTTAGATTTTAAAAATCCCGGCACATGTTATGATTGTGTCGGGATTTTTTTTTGGAGTGAGCTATGCCACAGGAAACTGTAAAAGATAATAAAATAAAATATGCTGGCTTTGGTATGAGGATGCTAGCAAGCACTATAGATTGTGTTTTGAGTACAATGTTATTAATGCCATTTTATTCAATTTTCGAAAGAATACATGGTAGTAATGCGGTACAAAACATGCTGGCCAGTGGCGTAAGTATACAAAATATTCCTCGTGACCAATTAGTTGAATGCCTAATCAGGCAAGCGGCTTCTCTATCCCTACAGATGTTAATTGTAGCAATTGCAGTACTAATTTTTTGGTTCTATAAATCATCTACACCTGGAAAAATGCTTCTAAGGATGAAAATAGTAGATGCAAAAACCGGCGGAATACCAAGTAAAAAGCAGTTTCTTAAAAGGTTTTTTGGTTACATATTGTCAGTTTTACCAATTGGTATAGGATTTATGTGGATATACTATGACAAAAAACATCAGGGATTGCATGATAAATTAGCTGGAACATTGGTAATTTATAAGTAGTTATTATTGTTAAAAAAAGAAAATCTATATCAAAAAATTCCTTGTATTTGTTTCCTCTGGTTCTTCATCATCTGCTTTCTTTATATCAAGTAGTGATAATTGTATATTTTCCCAGGTTATTTTTATTGTAGTTAGGTTTTCTATTATGTTATCACATAATTTTTTATCGGGCTTGTATTGCAAAGAAATTAAAAGTGTATAAAGCGCCTCATAATACCTATCCATTGCTAACGTCACCTCCTCAGATGCGCTAAAATCAAGGCAAAGGCGCAGCCCCCTAATTATTGAGATAGTTTTATCAATTTTCTGGTACCTTGTATCATGGTCATTTTCTTCAATCGCTATTTTTGCCTGGCTTACATATTGTATGGCAGACTCATATAGCATCCTGATTTGTGCGGAAGTATCCATTGTTTCATATGCATGAATATAAACTTCAATTGGTGTTTGCGGTTGCATGTTAATTCTTTTTAATAATCAAATTACTATTGATAATTTCTTACGAACCTAGAAGTTTCAGGATATTCTGATTGCTTGATTGTAGTTGTGCAAGAATGGAAATCGCTGCATTCTCCCGAAGCGCATTCTGTGCATAAAGTGTTGATTCAGTTGCGTAATCAGTATTGAGTAACGTTGAGCTTGCGGCATCGAAATTATTTATCGAAATATTATTTGTGGCAATGGCTGAGATAAAAGAAGTGCTTGCTGCAGAGGCGGTTGCCTGCAATGCTAGGATGTTGTTAACCGAATTAGCCAAAACTGATACTGCCAAAGTTGCCCCGTCTGTGGTTGATATATTCAAGCTTTGGCCTGCCCCGGCACTATCTTTATAAATTGAGCTGGTTGTTGCACTGCCAAGTGCTACGCCTATAGTATTTGAGCTATCGGTTCCAACCTGGAAAGTTAGTGATTGGTTGCTGGCAACGCCAAATGTTGTATTTAGGTCATTTGTGAAAGCAGTTTGTGTCGAGGAGGTATTCAAATATATAGTTTTATTGGTCAGATTGCTTAAATCTAGTGTTAAACGTGAACTATTTGTTGTTGATGCGCTGTGAAATACAATTGTTGTACCTGATGAGCCAGCTGTTAGTATACCTGTTGATGTATTAAAACTCCCACCTGTACCAGTTGCCAACCCTTCAGTAGTTACCGCTGAAAGCGTGGCGGCGGTGCTGGAAAGGTTCGCGGAATATACCTGCCCATTTATAGTTGTGCTTAGTGTATATGTTGCGGCGTTATAACTAAATGCACCTACAGTACTGTTATTACCATCGGTTCCAAATGTATCGCCCACAAAATTAATATCTCCCTTGGCATTCGCACCTTCTGTTGCATTGAAGCTTTTTATGCCTCCCAGTGTTGTGCCTGTTGCGGCGGCAACCGCATAATCACCACCTGTTGCATTAGTTTCAGTTAAAATAATGCTGCGGCTCTGATCAATATAGTTTGAGGCGAGCTGGGTTCCAAAGCCTGTTGCGATACTTGTTAAACTGGTTTGGAAAGCGCTGGAGTCTCCGCCAGATACTGTTACATCTGAACCGCCAATAGTTAAACTGAAGGCATTATTCGTAAATTCATCGTTGCTATCTGTTGAGCCGGAAGGATTATAAAATGTTATAACCTGACCATTTTTAATAGTATTACCCTTGCTGTTATAGCCGCCTGTTCCAAATAATGTAACTGATTGAGATGTGTAGGTTTGTCCATTTACACTCACTGTGAATGTTACTGCGTTTTGTGTTCCAGTAGCATCAAGTGATGCGGTGAATCCACTTAGGCTGCCTTGTAGGTTTGCATCGAGTGTGGCACTGAGCGCGCTGCGGTTTGTGCCCAAAGTTGCGCTTGATGCGGTGGTGAGGTTTTTTGCAGCGCCAGCGCCAACAGTATCAATATTGCTGCTTCCAAAAGTGACAGTATCGGCATTAATATTGCCACCCCTATTGGTGAGAGCGAGGGTTGTTGTATTGGCGGATGTGCCTAAATCCGAGCCCGTTACTGTGACTGTTCCGTTGCCGTTATCCTTGTATGTAAATTGCCGAACAGTGTTATTGGTACTTGCTTCTGCTGCTGCCACAAAAGCTGTAGCAGCAGCTGCATCAGTTGCGCCACTACTGAATGTAATGCTTTGTCCGCCCACTTGTACCACAGCGTTTGTTATTACTCCTCCGACAGCACCTACGAAACTTAATGTTGCACTTCCCGCTGTCTTGCCAACGCTGTTTGTGGCAATTGTTGAAAATACACTGCTGGTTGTTAAATTGCCTGATGCGGTTGTGCCGGATAATGAAAAATCACTAGTTGACGTCAATGTATAGTTTTCTGTTGATTGGCCGGTTGCTGTAGCAAGGTTAGCTGTGCCGCTTATTGATCCGTTAAGTAATTTTTTATTATCAAATTTTGTTGAGTTGGCAATGCGATTAATTTCTGTGCTATTTGCCTGAAATTGTGCATTTAAATTTGCAAGTTCTGCGCTTGAAAGTGATGTATCTGTGGCTTGCGCCGCTAGGCTTTGTTGGCTTAAAAGCAAAGTTTGTATCTGACTAAGTGCGCCTTGTGCTGTTGCGACCAGGCTTTTTCCTTTGCCTGCATTAATATTTGCACTGGAAAGTACGTTCGACTTTGAAGCAAGCAAAATGCCAACAGTAAAATCTGCAACAGATGCATTCGATTTAACTCCACTGGTCAAATTAAGCACAGATGCATTTTTTGCATTTGAGATAGACAGTAGATTCGCAATCACTGCCTGTGAAATAACACTATTAATAGAACCCATGTCCGTATGCCCTAACATACTATTTGCAACTGCTTGCTGCTGTATGTCCTAACCGGCCTACTTGTCCGAGAATTGTGCGTTATATAATTATAATAATATAGTTAATATATTAACTGATGGTTAATCAGGGTGGGATTTATTGTTATATTTCAGTGGGATGTAAATCTAAGGGTGCTTATTGTTCATAAAGATAAACTACAAGTTGTTAAATCTTGTTATTGAGAGGCGGCGTTACATAAAGTAAATAATTTATTGTTGCTATATTTTAAATATAAGTTTAATTTTATATAGCTAGATCAACCTATGGTTCTTAAGATTGCTACTTAAGCTAAAAGCTAAAACGGGAGCTCATATGAAAAGCGATAATAGTATAATCGAAGATGGATATTCTGGAAAAAAGAAAGAAGAAGAGGCAGTTCAGCAATTCCTTACATTTAATATTGGCGGTGAGGAATATGGCGTTGGGCTTATGTCAGTTAGGGAAATAAAAGGTTGGTCAAAAACAACCAGGCTGCCAAATTCACCCGATTTTATGAAAGGCGTAATTAATTTGCGCGGTGTTGTGATACCGATTTTTGATTTGCGTAAACGTTTTGGTATGGGTGATACAGAGCCAACTGAGAAAAATGCAGTTATAATTTTAGCGGTTGGTAAAAGGCTTATTGGTCTTTTGGTGGATGCTGTTTCTGATATTTTAAGCGCGAATGCAAGCGATATACGCCCAGCGCCTCATGTGGAATCAAAAATTGATGCTAATTTTGTCAGCGGTCTTATTGCTATTGAAGAAAAAATGGTAGTTCTGCTGGATGTTGAAAAATATTCGACACAGAAATGCTAACTCAAGCTGATACAGTAAACACAAAAGCTGAATAACACCAAAGTTATTACGTATAGTATTTATTTAGGCATTCAAAAACGCTATTAAAGTGTTCCCAGAATCTTGTAGAAATTTCCTAGTGTGTTTATCTCGAAAGTAGACTAAGAACTATAAGCTTTTCAAATGAAGAAGATAACTGAAGCACCTGTTATTGCTGAGTAAATTCATTTTATTGTATGGTAAGTATATCTAAAAAAATGGTGTGCCCGACAGGATTCGAACCTGTGACCCTCAACTTAGAAGGCTGATGCTCTATCCAGCTGAGCTACGGGCACACGGACTGTAAAAACAGTTTGGACTGTATAACATATAAAATATTTTTAGTCTTCTGTTTTTTTTCCAACCGCGCGCCAGCCAATATCTCTTCTGCAAAAACCCTCAGGCCATTTTATCCTATCTACCGCTTTATAGGCATTGGTTTGTGCTTCCAGAACGGTTTTGCCAATCGCAGTAACGCCTAGCACCCTGCCGCCATTGGCTATGAAATGTTCATGGCTGTCAATTCTTGTACCAGCATGAAAAACATTCGCAAATGGAATTTCTTCTGCCTTTTCAATGCCTTCAATGCGAGTGCCTTTTTGATAATCTCCAGGGTATCCCTTTGCTGCCATAACCACGCACAGTGCTGCATTATCGCGCATTTCTACACTAACCTTTGAAATATCACCATTTGCGCATGCAAGCAAAATGGGGACTAGGTCGGATTTTAGGCGAGCCATCAGCACCTGGGTTTCGGGGTCGCCAAAGCGGGAGTTGAACTCAATAAGTTTTGGCCCTTGCTTTGTTACCATAATCCCTGCAAAAAACACTCCGCGGTAAGGTGCGCACAAATCGTTCATAGCTTTTACAGTTGGCTCAATCATCTCCTTCATGATTTGTTTTTCTAAGGCAGTAGTCATAATTGGCGCTGGTGCATAAGCCCCCATGCCGCCAGTGTTGAGACCGGTATCGCCATCACCAACTTTCTTATGATCCTGAGCCGAGCCGAAATAAACAGCATTTTTGCCATCTGATATAGCAAACACGCTGATTTCCTCGCCTTCCAAAAACTCCTCAATCACAACTTTATTTCCAGCAGAGCCAAACTCTTTGGTCACTAGAATATCTTCAATTGCCTGCAAAGCTTCATTGCGGGTTTGCGCTATGATAACGCCTTTTCCTGCGGCAAGACCATCCGCCTTAACAACTATTGGCGTTGGGAGAGTGGCTATATATTTACGTGCATCAGTAACCTGCTTATCGGTAAATTCGCGGTAAGCGCTAGTGGGTATATTATATTTATCGCAAATATGTTTGGTGAAAGCTTTGGAGCCTTCCAGCTGTGCTCCAACTTTACCCGGGCCAAAAACTGGGATTCCGGCGGAATTTAATGAATCGGCAATTCCATCCACCAGCGGCGCTTCTGGGCCAACAAGAACTAAACCAATTTCCTTATTTCTACAAAATTTTATAACTTCATCATGGTTAGAAATTGCCAGCATTACATTTTCTGCAATTGAGGCAGTGCCGCCATTTCCCGGGGCTATATATAGTTCATCGCACAAATCAGATTTCCTGATTGCGAATGCTAAAGCATGCTCACGTCCGCCGGAGCCAATTATTAGGATGTTCATTTTTAGTCCTTAAAAAGAATCAAGATAAGTTAGAATCAAGAAAACAAAGAAACAAGCAAAGTAATACTTTGATTCTTGATTCTAATATTCTAGATTCTAAGCGAGTACAAAATAGCGCCTGTAAAGAAAATAGCAACAATTATGAAAGAGCCAATGAAAGCCACGCAATTGCCCGAATTTACTGTCAGTGAAATATCCAGCCAGATTAAAATGGCGGTAGAAGGTGCGTTCCCATATGTTAGAGTGCGCGGCGAGATTTCCGGCTATAAACGCGCACCATCGGGCCATGTTTACCTTAATTTGAAGGATGAGAACTCTGTGCTGGCAAGCGTCTGCTGGAAGGGTACGGCCATGCGCTTTACCTTTAAGCCTGAAGATGGGCTAGAGGTTTTGGCTACAGGCAGCATCACCACTTATGGTGGGCAATCCAAATACCAACTAATCATTGATAATATGCAGCCCGCGGGGCTTGGGGCATTAATGGCACTGCTTGAGAAGCGTAAGAAGAAGCTTGATGCGGAGGGGCTGTTTGATGCGGATAGGAAAAAGGAAATACCATATTTGCCCGAAGTGATTGGGGTTATAACTTCGCCAACCGGCGCGGTTATAAGGGATATCCTGCACCGCATAGAGGATAGATTCCCGGTGCGGGTAATCGTTTGGCCAACCCTTGTTCAGGGCGAACAGGCCGCTGGGCAAATTAAAGCGGCAATCGATGGGTTTAATAAATTAGAAAAGAATGGCAAAATACCAAGGCCAGATGTTCTTATAGTTGCCCGTGGCGGCGGCTCGGTTGAGGATTTATGGGCATTTAATGAAGAAGAAGTTGTGCGGGCGGCGGCTAATTCATCCATACCTCTAATTTCTGCAATTGGCCATGAAACAGATTTTACTCTGCTCGATTATGCAGCCGATTTACGCGCGCCAACACCTACAGCAGCTGCGGAGATGGCGGTGCCTGTAAAATCTGAACTCATATTGTTACTGGATGATTTAGCTAAGCGCAATTTGCGGGGCATTTACAGGTTGATTGAAACACATGAAAATACTCTTAAATCTTTGTTCAGAGCCATTCCTAACCCAAAAAGATTTATAGAGGAAAAAGCGCAAAGGCTGGATAATAATTTAATTCGCATGGAAAATGCGATTCACAACCTTCTCAAGGAAAAACAGCAAAATATAGATGTGTTGGGCAGGTTGCTGGAGAGCTACCACTATAAACGCGTTCTTGAGCGCGGCTTTGCCCTTGTGAGGGAAGCGGATGGTAAAGTTATAAAATCCATAAAATCGCTTAAGCCTGCCGTAAATGTTAATATTGAACTGAGCGATGGCAACCTGATAGCGAGCATATCTGAAGTTAAGGCGCATTAAAACATTACAAAACAGTTGTAAATTAAGGAATTCTTGCTATTTTGGCCCCAAAGATATTTTATAATTTAACAGTTTGATAATGAAAACCATAGCAATTGCATCCGACCATGCCGGTTTTGAGTTGAAAGAGTTACTAAAAAAGACTATTGAATCGCTTGGATATAAAGTGATTGATTTGGGAGCAGATAGCACAAAATCAGTTGATTATCCTGATTATGGATATAAACTGGCAACCTCAGTTTCTAAGGGTGATGCACAGTTTGGTGTGGCAATCTGTGGCAGCGGCATTGGAATAAGCATTGCGGCTAACCGCAAACCTAAAGTGCGTGCAGCTTTGTGCCATAATGTTGAAACAGCGGCGCTAGCCAGGCAACATAATAATGCTAATGTTCTGGCGCTAGGTGCAAGGTTTGTGAGCGCTGAGCTGGCAATTGAGATGCTAAAAACATTCTTATCCACTGAATTTGAAGGTGGTAGGCACGAAAATAGGGTCAAAAAATTAGGAAGCAGGAATTAAAAAAGAGGAAAAATAATGTCAAACCTAGCGGAAAAAAAGATTATGCCAAATAATAAATTCTTCAATGGAAGCCTAGCTGATCAGGATCCGGAAATTTTTGGAACAATAGAGAGGGAATTTGGCCGCCAGCAAAGCCAGATTGAGCTTATTGCCTCTGAAAACATTACCAGCCGCGCAGTTATTCAGGCGCAAGGTTCAGTGCTAACTAATAAATATGCTGAAGGCTATCCAGGCAAGCGTTATTATGGTGGCTGCGAGTTTGTTGACCAGACAGAGCAGTTGGCAATAGACCGCGCTTGTAAGTTATTTGGCGCTAATTACGCTAACGTGCAGCCAAATTCAGGCTCACAGGCCAATCAGGGGATTTTCCTTGCGCTGCTTCAGCCAGGCGATACTATCCTTGGCCTTTCACTTGCTTGCGGCGGTCATTTGACGCACGGTGCTTCAGTGAATATGTCTGGTAAATGGTTCAAGTCAGTTCAGTATGGTGTAAAAGAAAGCGACTCATTAATTGATTATGATGAAGTTGAGCGCCTAGCTGTTGAGAATAAACCAAAGCTGATTATAGCTGGTTGTTCTGCGTATCCGCGCGTGATTGACTGGAAGCGTTTCCGTGAAATTGCCGATAAAGTTGGTGCATTTTTGATGGTTGATATGGCGCATCTGGCAGGTATGGTTGCGGCTGGAACTTATCCAAGCCCAGTTCCTCATGCCCATGTTGTAACAACTACAACTCATAAAACTCTTCGTGGCCCTCGTGGTGGATTAATTATTGCTCTAAATGGCGATATAGTGGTTCGCAAAACTCCAACAGGTAAGGATGTAACCTTAGCGCAAGCAGTAAATTCTGCTATTTTCCCAGGTTTGCAAGGTGGACCATTAATGCATGTGATAGCCGGAAAAGCGGTTGCGCTAGGCGAGGCTTTGAAGCCTGAGTTTAAAGTTTATGGTCAGAACATCATTGATAATGCACGAGTTTTAGCAGAAACACTTAAATCTCGTGGACTTGATATTGTAAGCGGCGGCACTGATAGCCACGTTGTTCTGGTTGACCTGCGTCCGAAGAACCTTACTGGCAAAGAAACTGAGGAATCTATGGAGCGTGCAGGCCTAACTTGTAACAAGAATACTATACCTTTCGATCCGGCTCCGCCATTTGTAACTTCTGGAGTGCGTCTTGGCACGCCAGCCGGTACTACACGTGGATTTGGTAAGGAAGAATTTAAACAAATCGGCAATTTAATTGGCGATGTGCTGGATGGTTTGGCTGCTAATCGTGAAGATAATTCTGCGGCTGAAAAGAAGGCATTAGCTAAGGTTAGAGAACTTTGTGCAAAATTCCCTATATATAGTGCAAGTTTAGGCTAGAAACTTTAGAACAAGCAGTGCATAATGAAAAGTGCGGTGTAATTTGGACTGATTTTGCGCAGGTAGCATAAAATATGATTACAACCAACCGCACAACCTGTACTTGCGCTGTTTATGTTGGAGAAAAACAATGCGTTGCCCACTTTGCGGAGTAGAAGATACACAGGTTAAGGATTCCCGGCCAGCTGATGAGGGGAATGCGATAAGGCGAAGGCGCTTTTGCCCTGAATGTGATTCGCGCTTCACAACTATAGAGCGTGTGCATTTGCGAGAGCTTGTTGTTGTCAAGAAAGATGGCAAACGCAAACCTTTTGATCGTGATAAGTTGACCCGCTCTTTGACCCTTGCGGTGCGGAAGCGCCCTGTAACAGCAGAACAGGTCGATCTTGCCGTAAATAATATTGTCCGTAAACTGGAAAGCACCGGGGAAAACGAAATACCATCCGTTATAATTGGCTCAGCAGTAATGGATGCTTTGGCTTCGCTTGATAAAGTTTCTTATGTGCGCTTCGCATCTGTTTATAAAGAATTCCGCGAAACAAGTGACTTTGAAGAGTTTATTGACCAGCTAGGTGCTGATAATGTCAAGCCTGCCTAGTGAACACCAACACTTTATGCGCCATGCTCTTGTCATGGCAAATATGGCTGTTGGCATCACTGCCCCAAACCCTTCAGTTGGGTGTATAATCGTAAAAAATGGTAAAGTTCTAGCTGCCGCACATACTGCAAATGGTGGCAGGCCACATGCTGAAGCGATTGCTTTGGCTGAAGCGGGCAGTTCTGCAAAAGGCGCAACTGCTTATGTTACATTAGAGCCATGTGCCCATCACGGTAAAACTCCCCCATGCGCTGAATCTTTAATCAATGCCGGAATTAAACGCGTTGTTATTGCATGTCTAGATCCATTCCTAGAGGTTAATGGCAAAGGTATAAAAATGCTGGAGGATGCCGGAATTGAAGTTACAACTGGTGTGTGCATAGAGGAAGCTAAATTAATTAATGAAGGTTTCTTTTCCGTTGTTAAGAGCGGTAGGCCATTTATAACTTTAAAAACCGCAACCAGCTTGGATGGCAAAATTGCCCTGAAAAATGGCGTAAGCAAATGGATAACAGGCGAAGAATCAAGAGGTTATGTGCATTTAATGCGGGCTCAGCATGATGCGGTTATAACCGGAATTAGAACTGTTATGGCAGATGATCCGCAATTAACATGCCGATTGCCGGGGATGGAAGCTGGAAGCCCAGTTAGGGTGGTGCTGGATACTAATTTAGGTTTACCAACCGAAAGCCAGCTGGCAAAAACTGCAATTAATGTGCCGTGTTGGGTAATAACATTGCAGGAATCTATTGAAATTCAAAAAGAAAAAGTTGCCATATTACAAGCTTTAGGGGTGCGCCTGATTGCGGTTAGAAAAGCTGGAAATGGCAAAATTTGTATGGAAGATGCTATGCAGCAACTTGGAAAATTAGGCGTAAACTCAGCTATGATAGAGGCCGGCGCTGCTATTAACACTGCTGCGCTCAACTTAGGTTTAGTTGATAGGATCGCTTGGTTTAGAGCGCCAATGGTAATAGGCAATGACGGGATTGCGGCTTTTGGGGATTTCGGTAGCAGGGAAATAAACGAGGTATTTAAATTCAATCTTGAATCAAGGAAGCATTTTGGAAATGATAGCCTGGATATACTCAATAAAATAAGGGCAACATAACTAGTATATTGCCCTTATTTAAAAATATAGCTTAAAACTAATTAGCCCTGTCTAGCTTTGAACCTAGGGTTTTTCTTATTTATTACATATATACGACCTTTACGACGTACAACGCGGCAGTTCTTATCACGCTTTTTTGCGGATTTTAAAGAGCTTAAAACTTTCATTGTCCCTACCCAAAATTCTCAAATTTTTCAAAACGGACTCGAGTTATAAAAAATTATTCACATTATGTCAATCATTTGTTTTGTTAAAAGTGCAGGTTTACAGACTTGTAAATAAATATTATATCTTTTGTAGCAAGATTCTTGTATTAATTACCATTTTTTAAACACCTACACTCGCATATTTAATTTGTATTGGTATGACAAACAAAACGCACTTTGGCTATAAGGAAGTAGAAACAACCGAGAAGGCAAAGCTAGTGGGGGGAGTTTTCTCAAGTGTTGCTTCTAAATATGACATAATGAATGATGCAATGAGTCTTGGCGTGCATCGCCTATGGAAAGATAGGTTTATCAAGGATTTAAATCCGCGCAAAGGTTCTAAGTTACTTGATGTGGCTGGCGGAACTGGCGATATTGCCTTTCGTTTTTTAAAGAGTGCGGCAGAGGGCGCTGTAACAGTTTGTGATATTAACCCGGATATGCTGCTTGAGGGCAAGAAAAGGGCAATTGATAAGAATATATTGCAAAACATAGAGTGGGTATGCGGTGATGCTGAAAAATTGCCAATGCCAAGCAGCAGTTTTGATTATTACACAATCGCATTTGGCATAAGGAATGTAACAAACATTGAGAATGCAATTGCTGAAGCTTACCGTGTTCTAAAACCAGGTGGTCGTTTCATGTGTCTGGAATTTTCACATGTTGATAACCCCCTTCCGGGCAAAATCTATGATATATTCTCTTTCCAAATAATCCCGAAAATAGGTAAGGCTGTGGCGGGTGATGAAGCCTCATACCAATATCTTGTAGAGAGCATCCGGAAATTCCCAAAACAGGAAGAGTTCGCCGCAATGATAAAACGTGCGGGATTTGAGAATGTAAAATATACCGATCTTTCAGGCGGAATTGTTGCCATCCATTCAGGGTGGAAGGTTTAGAAATGATAAGAAACACAATTTATATAATCAGAATTCTATACATATTGCTGGTTTGCAAGTTTATGCGCTCTTCGCGCAGTCGTGGGCAATATTTGGCAAAGTCTCTTGAGCGGCTTGGGCCTAGTTTTGTCAAATTCGGCCAAGCGCTTTCAGTCAGGGCAGATATTATCGGTGAAAATATAGCAAACGCCTTATCGAGCCTTCAAGATAGGATGCCGCCATTTTCCACTAAACGGGCGATTGCCACAATTGAAAAAGAGCTTGAAAAGCCGCTTGAACATATTTTTAAGGAGTTTAACAGCCAGCCGGTCGCAGCTGCATCAATAGCGCAGGTGCATAAGGCCGTTTTAAAGGACGGAACCGTGGTTGCGGTGAAAATCATCCGCCCGGGAATTGAGCGTAAATTCAAGCATGATGTGGCGTTATTTTATTTTGTTGCCAAAATTGTATCGTGGATTCCATCTTGCAAGCGGCTGCGGCCAATTGCAGTGGTAGATGTGTTTGCAGGGACGGTTAAAAAAGAACTCGATTTAAGGTTGGAGGCGGCATCTGCCTCGCAGATACGTGAAAATTGTAAAAATGATGAAGGAATATATATACCAAAAATTTTCTGGGAATATACGTCCCTACATGTGATGGTTATGGAATGGGTTGAAGGCGTAACCATTAACGACAAGGAGTCTCTTGTAAAAGCAGGGCACGATTTAAAAACTATCAGCGAGAGGCTTGCTATTGCTTTCCTAAATCAGGCTTACCGTGATGGATTTTTCCATGCGGATATTCACCCCGGAAATTTATTCGTTGACAAAGAAGGTCGTATAGTGCCTGTTGATTTTGGCATTATGGGCAGGCTTGATAAATCAACCCGTATATATGTTGCAGAAATTCTGCGTGGGTTTTTAACTGCCGATTATATGTATGTGGCGCAACTGCATTTCGATGCGGGGTATGTGCCTAGCGATAAATCGGTTTATGATTTTGCCCTTGCCTGCCGTGCTATCGGAGAGCCTATTATAGGCCTGCCAGCAAATCAGGTTTCAATTGGGAAATTATTGGCGATGCTATTCAAGGTTACTGAAGATTTTGAAATGCAAACACAGCCACAGCTTTTGTTGCTACAAAAAACTATGGTGCTGATTGAAGGAGTTGGTATGCAACTCTACCCGCATGTTAATATGTGGCAAATGGCTGAAGGCTGGATTGATTCATGGGTGAAAGACAATATGGGTTTTGAGGCGCATGCAAAAGAGGCGTTGCGTGATTTATATTTTGTATTGAAGAACCTACCAAGACGCCTAAAGGAGATAGACGTGCTAATTGAAAAAATGGCTGAAAAAAAATAAGGTATAATATGCGGATTGCAACATGGAATATAAACTCAGTGAGGCTACGCATTAGCCTTTTACAAAAACTGGCAATCGAGCGTCAACCAGATGTAATCTGCTTGCAGGAAACCAAGGTACAAGATAGTGAATTTCCACTGGATGCTATTAAAAAACTTGGCTATGAGCATGTTGTTTTTCGTGGCGAGAAAAGTTATAATGGTGTTGCGATAATTTCTAAAGTTCCGCTTATTGGTGTGGAAAAGCAGGAAATTGCGAATAGCAATGATTGTCGCCATATTTCGGCAATTTTGCCTGGCGATATTGAGCTACATAATTTCTATATACCAGCAGGTGGCGATGAGCCGGATGTGTCAATAAACCACAAATATAAATTTAAACTCGAATTTGTGGATTATATGGATGCGTGGTTCGGCAAAAATCGTAAAAGCTCTGACAAAATGATAATACTTGGTGATTTCAACATTGCCCCAATGGAGCATGATGTGTGGTCAAGCAAGCAGCTAAAGAATGTGGTATCCCACACTGAGCCGGAAATTAGCAGGCTAAATTTCCTGAAAGGTGGTCTGAACTGGATTGATGTTGGCAGGCATTTTGTGCCGGAGAGAGAGAAGTTATATAGCTGGTGGAGCTATCGCAATAAAGACTGGAAAAAATCCAACCGTGGCAGAAGGTTAGACCATATTTGGGCAACGCCAGGCCTGAAGGCGCAAATAAAAGCTTACAGTTCAATCGAATCCGCCCGCGACTGGAAACAGCCATCAGACCATGTACCTGTAATTGCTGATTTTATAGCAGAGTAGTTTTATGCCCGAACTTCCTGAAGTTGAAACTGTTTGCCGCGGCCTTGCCAATACATTAATTGGCCGTAAATTTGTAAGGGTGCAGAATTTTCGTGAGAATCTGCGTTTTCCATTTCCACGTGATTTTGCCAAAAATCTTGAGGGTAGGGAGGTTAGAAATATCTCCCGCCGTGCAAAATATATATTAATTAGCCTTGATAATAATACTACCCTGATTGTGCATTTGGGTATGAGTGGCCGCATGGTTGCCCATAATTCATTGCGCAATCAAATGGATAAGCACGATCACGTGATTTTCCAAACCGATAACGGTAAGGAGATTGTTTTTAATGACCCGCGCCGTTTTGGCATGATGGATATTGTAAACTCCAATGATGTGGCCGCACATAAAGTCATTAAAGACCTTGGAATTGAACCGCTTGAGGATGCATTTAATGGCGCTGCCCTGCATGGTTTACTCAAAAATCGTAAAATGCCGGTCAAACTTGCCATTATGAACGCAAATTTGGTGGTTGGGGTGGGTAATATTTATGCCTGCGAATCTCTCTTCCGTGCAGGAATTTTGCCTACGCGCGCATCAAATGAAATATCACCTGCTGAATGCAATAAATTAGCCAAGGATATTAAAATTGTACTGCTTGATGCTATAAAAGCTGGTGGTTCAACACTGAAGGATTATGTGGCATCATCGGGTGAAGCTGGCTACTTCCAACATAATTTCAAAGTATATGGCCGTGAAAATCAGCCGTGTGGTGTTTGCGGTAATGATATTAAACGGATAGTGCAGGGCGGAAGGTCTACATTTTTTTGTAGCACTTGCCAGAGTTAGAAGAAGAAATGGTGGGGGATGAGGGACTTGAACCCCCGACACAGGCGTTATGAGCGCCCCGCTCTAACCAACTGAGCTAATCCCCCTCTTAAGCTTCTAGCCATTGGCCGAGCCTTTATAGTAAATATCATTTTTATTTACACGTCGTTGTCTTTTTGCTCATGTAGGTTTACTACACATCGCCTCAGACTCCCAGTGTAAATAAAAAGCATATTCACTATACTTGGGAGCACCGTAATTAAACGAGGATGTGTATTTTTGCAAGAAAAAACTATTAAATGATAAGTTTTTTACAATTTAAGCGACAGTTAAATTTCAATATTATCTAAAAGCCGCACACAAGCAAGCCTTGCGGTTGCAAGTAACCTAGCAGGTTTTTTTAATATATCGAGCGAATTGAGACCATTAATATCGCAAAGTTCAATATAATCAACTTCCTCAAAACCTGCGGCGAGTAATTGGTTTTTGCCCCATATTAAAGCCGTTCTAACTTCATCGCCTGCAAGTAATTTTTCTTTTACTTCGTTTAAAATTTTGTAGAGATTCGCGGCAATTTTGCGCTCTACAACAGGCAAATAAATATTGCGCGAAGACATTGCCAATCCATCATTTTCTCGCAAAATTGGCGCACCGATAATTTCTACCGGAATATCCAGCTCGCGCACCAGTTTTTTTATTACCACAAGCTGCTGGAAATCCTTCTCACCAAAAACGGCAATACTTGGCGCAACTTGCATAAATAATTTTGTAACCACCAAGGCCACACCATCAAAAAAATGAGGGCGGAAGGAACCTTCCAGCTTCTGGCCTATCTCGCCAACCGATATTTTCGTAGAAGAGTTTTCTTCATATATCTCAGCAACGCTAGGCAAATAAGCAATATCAACAGCGCAGCTTTGCAGTTTTTCCAAATCGCTCTGCTGTGTTCTCGGGTATTTATCAAAATCCTCATGCGGTGCAAACTGTGCAGGGTTCACAAAAATGCTTGCAACTACAATATCCGCCTTGCTTCTGGCGATATCGAGAAGCGATAAGTGCCCATCGTGCAACGCTCCCATTGTTGGCACAAAACCAACGGTCTTGCCAGACGATTTGAATGCATTTATGGATTCCCTAAGCTCAAGTTTTGTTCTGATTATTTGCATATAATGTTGATAAACCTAAAAATTACTTATGAACCACTCAATGGTTTTACAAACTTGTTGTTTAACATCCTCTTCTTTACCCGCATCACAATAACTCATATGCAATGCATTTTTTGGTTTTACAACTACCCATTCAAGCTTTGTCCTTTTAGGATTTTCTTGTGAGCCTTCATCAGGAATAACTCCAAAATCTGTTGATGTGTCGTTTGCTTCAAACATTAAGATCTTTAAATTCGCATTAGTTGGTATAGGACATCTCCGCCCATCACAAATAATTAAATGGGAAACAAGATCTGGATATAGGTTTGCAAAATATTTAGCTATATCTCCACCATTAGAATGGCCACCAAGAATAAATTTCTCTAAATTCAAGCCAAGATTTTGCTTTTTCAGTTCGCCTATTACAAAAAGCATGTTCTGAACACCTCTATCCCATAGATGTTTGCGGGCAATTGCCTGAATTGCATTCGGATCGAGAGTTTCAAGCCCGTCTTTATCACCTAAAATATCATGTTGTATTGAGATAAAAGCGTATGATTTTTCTGTAAAGAATTTAGCCAGATAAGAGTTATTCTTATATTGGCATGGTATTACACCTTTCTGAGATTCCAGGATGAATTCCTGTCTATCATAGCCGGGATTATAGATTACAGCGTTAACTACATTAGTTATAACAGCAGGTAAATAAACAATTACAGGAACCATACGGTTTCTTGAGATATCAAAGAAATTAAATTCTTTTATAACCATTAATTATATCTCTTAATAAAATCATTTATAATGTTCAGTAAAATGTACTATCACCTTAACCCTATCCCAAAAGGATAGGGGACGCAATCATGCCTGTTTCCTAGCAATTACCACACAGAGAAACCGAGAAAGCAGAAGTTCTGCAGGGCTTCCGGTTTGCTTACATTCAGCTTCTAATTTCACAAGTGCTACAAGCATATTTTCAATTGCGCCCGTATTCCATATTTTCAAATGGCTTTTGAAAATATCCACCTGCTTAAAAAATATTGGCGGGCGGAGGTTGGCAATTGCCATTTGCTCATTCATTCCATCATTAATTGCCGCGCGCACCTGTTGTAGTCGGAAAAAATAACGCATTATAGAGCGTATTGGTGCAATCGCTCCAATTCCCTCAACCAATATCCTATTCAGGTTTTTTTCAATTTGCGCCAAATCTCGAGAAGCAACTGCCATGCACAGAACGTCAAGAGATGATTCAGCATTATCACCAACACAATTTTTTACATCATCAAGTGTAATGTTCTTATTATCACCCATATAGGTAATTAGTTTTGAAACTTCACTCTCAATTACCAGCCTATCGCCAGCAAAACTATTTGTAAGATGAGCGATAGCATCGCCATCATAAGAATATCCGCTGGCACGTAACTTTTGTTCTGCTACGCGGCGCACTGTTCCCGCATCGTCCTGATAGCAGGGCAGGGCCACCACCTCAGGCTCTTTTTCAAAGAATTTACGCAAGCTTGATGTTGGCACAAGTTCTCCTGCTTCAATCACTACCAATGTATCGCTTTTTGATGAGAGGATTGCATCCCCTATTTCCTCGGGCATAGAAGCTGGAGCATCCACAACCCTTATGAACCTGCGGCCGCCGAGCAGGCTCATTGCATTAATTTCATCGGCAAGGCGGGCGGGATCATCTTTAATGTCACTAAAAGTAAACTGCACAGTGCGGAATGGATCTGATAAATCATCAACAACGGCAACATGCATTTCTTTGCTGCGTGTTGCAACAAGCCCTGCATCAGGACCATAAAGCAACACAGCTTTTATGCCGTTATCGGGTTTCTTTGAGAAGCTTTCAATGCGTGCATTTGGAAGTTTCATATTATTTTTGTGTTAGTTATTATTAATTTATATTTTAGCTAACACTAACAGTGAAACTAACAACTAATTCTTAGTTAATGCAGCTATTATCTTAATTTTTGTATCTTGAGCGAGCTCACTCGCTGCCCTTTTTGCGCTTTCGTTATCGGACACATAAGTTGCGTAATAAGAACTTACGCTATCGTAATCATCCTCGTTTTGTATCACTCCTTTAGAAAGCACTTTTCCCGTAGCAATTTCTTTGAGTGTGTAGTCCACTGTTACCACCACTTTATATCTTGAAACTGTTCTGTCTTGAGCAATAGCAAGCGGCATTGTATTTCTATTTACCCCAACTTCCAATGTATATAACGGCACTGCGCCAACATGACCTGGATCAAGCACATCTCTTAGGGCCACTATATATTCTTGCCCTATAATAGTTTTTAAAGGTTTTACTTCAACAGCGGCGATTTTTGCAGCAGTTTCTTCATTATCAGCATTTTGTGCATACATAGGTGTAAAGCCGCAGCCAGTTAGGCTTAGAATAGCAATTATGGATAAATTCATAATGGATATTAATCCACTATTTCTAACTGACCAACGCATCTTGAAAATTCTATATAACAACATTCACAATCCTATTTGGTACAACGATGACTTTACGAATCTGTTTGCCTTCAAGCGCTGCTTTTACTTTATCATTTCCAAGCGCAATTTTTTCCACTTCTTCTTTTGGCATATCTTTAGCAACTTCAATTGCTATTTTAAGTTTACCATTTAATTGTATTGCTATAGTTACCGTGTCGTCAGCCACCAAATTAACATCAGCAATAGGCCAGGCCGTATCAACCAACATAGTTTCATTGCCAAGATGTTGCCATAGTTCTTCAGTAATATGCGGAATCATTGGTTGTAATAATTTTAGTGCGGTTTCGATGCCTTCTAGGAAGACAATCGCAGCTTTTTCATCCGCAACCTGAAGCTCACCTAGCGCATTTGTCAATTCCCTAATGCGTGCAACAGCTTTGTTGAAGTGGAATTTATCCAAATCTTCAGTGACATTCCTGATTGTTTTATGGGTAGTTTTGCGTACTGCTAATAAAACTTCATCATTTATTGCGTCAGAAGCAATTTTTTCATGCAACGTGATTGCTGGCCACTGGCTTTTAAATTCTATCACCAGCCTCCATAGACGATTCAAATAGCGCCATGCGCCCTCAATGCCTGCGTCAGACCATTCCAAATCACGCTCCGGCGGGCTATCAGACAGCATAAATAAACGTGCGGTATCCGCGCCGTATGTGTTAACTATATGGTCAGGGTCAACCACATTCTTTTTTGATTTGCTCATTTTCTGTGAGCGGCCAACAACAACTTCTTCCCCGGTTTTAACATGAAAAGCTTTTTCCTTTTCAATACGCACTTCTTCAGGATATAGCCATTTGCCATTTTTATCCTGGTAAGTTGCAAGGCAAACCATGCCTTGTGTTAGTAAGCCTGCAAAAGGTTCTTTCACGCTTAAATAACCGCATTTTTCTAATGCGCGTGTGAAGAATCTTGCGTAAAGTAAGTGCAGCACCGCATGTTCAACGCCGCCAATATATTGATCAATTGGAAGCCAATAATCGGCTTTAGCTTTATCAATGCCATTAGCTGAATCTGGCGAACAGAACCTGGCAAAATACCATGATGACTCAAAAAATGTATCGAATGTATCAGTTTCTCGAGTTGCTGGTTTTTTGCAAGTTGGGCAATCAACGTGTTTCCAGCTCGGGTGGCGAACAAGCGGGTTACCAACCCCATTTAAATCCACATCATCAGGCAGTTTAACAGGCAACTGGTTTTCAGGAACGGGAACTACTCCGCAAGAATCGCAATATATTACAGGAATCGGGCAGCCCCAATAACGCTGGCGGGAAACTCCCCAGTCACGCAGGCGGAAATTAGTGGTAGCCTTTCCTTGGCCTTTGGCTTCTATGCGGTTACAGATTTCAGCCTTAGCCTGCTCAACGCTCATCCCATTTAAAAATGCGGAATTTATTAGAACGCCATTTTCAGTAAATGCTTCATTTGCAACGATAACTTCTTTTCCTTCTGGAGCAACCACAACAGTTACTGGAAGATTATATTTTCTGGCAAAATCAAGGTCGCGCTGGTCGTGCGCAGGGCATGCAAAAATTGCGCCTGATCCATAATCCATAAGCACAAAATTAGCTATATAAAGCGGTAATTCTTTGTCTTCTATGAATGGGTGGATAATTTTCAGACCTGTATCAACACCTTTTTTCTCTGCCTTTTCAATAATTTCCTCAGCCATGCCCATTTTATTACATTCTTCAACAAATGATTTTATCTCAGGGTTATTTGCCGCAAGTTCAGATGCAAGCGGATGGTTTGGAGAAATAGCAGAAAAAGATGCGCCAAAAATAGTGTCGGGGCGTGTGGTATAAACCTCAAGCCTCTCTGGCCTTCCTTTTACTTCAAAGAAAATACGTAAGCCTTGCGATTTGCCAATCCAGCGTTCCTGCATTAGGCGCACTTTATCTGGCCAATTCTCTAATGTTTTTATGCCCTCTAATAAATCTTCAGCAAAATCAGAAATTTTTAGGAACCACTGACGGAGTTTGCGCCGCTCAACAACCGCGCCCGAACGCCAGCCACGGCCATCTACAACTTGCTCGTTAGCAAGCACGGTATTATCTACCGGATCCCAGTTTACCATCGAATCTTTTTGATAAGCAATGCCAGCCTTCAGGAAATCCAGGAACATTTTTTGTTCATGTTTATAATATTCCGGCGCACATGTAGTAACTTCTCTGTCCCAATCGTAAGAAAAACCAATCTTTTTTAATTGCGAGCGCATATGCGCAATATTTTCATAGGTCCATTTTGCAGGATGTACATTATGTTCAATTGCAGCATTTTCAGCAGGTAGGCCGAAGCTATCCCAGCCCATTGGGTGCAGAACATTATAACCTTGTGTGCGCTTATACCTAGAAACCACATCGCCTAAGGTGTAATTCCTCAAATGCCCCATATGGATTTTCCCCGAAGGGTAGGGGAACATTTCCAGTGCATAATATTTCTTTTTGCTGCTTTTCGCATCAGTCGCAAAAGTTTTTTGCTGTTCCCAAATGGATTGCCAGCGTGATTCAGCTTCTTTAGAGCTATAAATTTGAGGGGTTTGTGATGACATAATAGCAAAATGTAGGGGGTTAACTTTACAGGAATCAGGATATATTCTATACCCTAAACTTAGCACCCGTAATATATATTATTTACTTTCTTTTTCAAGTCTAAGCTCACGGGCGCGAGTTAGTATTTTATTCTCTAAGTCGCGTGCAACCTTCTCATTTACAGTAGCATCACGCCAGCTACCAGATGTTGATATCTGTTTAAACGCACTTACGGTAACCGCATTTGAACGCAGGTTCTTATCTGATATTAAAACATTTACCTTGAAACGCTCGCCTTTTACCTCTGGATTTTCATACCAGTCTGTTATAATAACGCCGCCAAGTGGGTCGGCTGAGGCAAGGGGCATAAAAGATAGTGTATCGAGCGATGCGCGCCATAAGTATGCATTAACCGCGATTACTTCTTTGCTCTTTGTACCCTCAGAAGGCTCAGACTCCTTTTTGTCACTACTAAATATTTTAAAGTTATTGCTTCCAAGCAAGCTGCCAGCGCGGTTTCTTCGTATATCATCAGGTTGCTGCGGGTACTCAGCTTTCTTCTCGGCAGAAGAAAAGGCAGAACATCCGGCAACTGCCATAAGTAAAACTATGCTTATAAGTGGTATGTATTTTTTTATCATGTCCGTGAAAATAGTAACAATCGCAAAATTTGTCACGCATATTTTTTATATTTTTTAAAATAAAAAAGGGCATGGAAGTTTCCACGCCCTTTTTTTATAATTTGGAAGCAAGTTAGAAATTTAACTGAGTTCCACCTATGAATATAGTGCCCTTGTTGTCAACTGTAGTAGACGAAGAGCTTGAGCCAGAATCAGTCTCAAAGAAGCTCACTTCAAGATAAGGTAGCAAGCCAGGTGCAAGCTTATAATCGGCTCCAAAAGATACGTTCTGGAAGCTTGCATCAGGCGCGCTGGCGCTGGAACCATGTTTTACAGTGCTGCTTAAATATGTTATAGAAGTGCCAAGTGGACCAAATTCATAAGCACCACCGAGTGTCCAGTAGTGCATGCTTGAATTATAGCTCTTTGAAAGGCCAAATTCAGGCGCATCCGCATAAGAACCACCTATTGTGAAACCTGCATAGGAAAGGTTCAGGCCAAAGCTATAAGCTTCAAGGCCGTCTATAGTGGCAGATGTTGTACCAGAATCTTTTGCATCGCCATATTCGCCAGTTATAGCTGTGCTTATCGCGATATCATTATATCTTGTTTCGTAATTAACGCCGCCATTCCATACATCTATAAATGCAGGGAAGCCACCGCCCAATTCAGAAGCGCCGCCATTAGCACTTGTAAAGCCGTTTGCAGTGCCATGTTCAGCTTGGTCAGGAGTGAAGCTAACACCAGCCTGCAAGCCATCGATGCGAGGGGTATAATAGCTGATTTTATTAGCATTTGCCCTGTCATCATGCGTATCTTTCTTCAAGGTGCCAGCGCCGCCACTAAAACCTGCGGTATAGCCGACGTTAGCTTCGCCTGGCATTCCAGCTGCGGTTGGAAGGCCAGGAAGTATTGCATATTTTGCATTGTTAGCAATGCCACCATTTGCAAGATCAACGTATTTGTAGAAATCCCCTGCTATACCGCCAGTTCCATGAGCAAGAGTTTCAGCGCCAACTTTTAGGGCATTTCCGGCATCGCCAGTTGCCCCTGTTTCAATTCGTCCAAATCCACTTTCAACATATATATATGTGCGCCTTGCTGAGTTATTGTTTGCAGTTGTGTCATTCGCATTAGTATCAGCATTTAATTCAATATAAGCACCATAGCCAAGGCCGTTATCAGCCCTGCCATCAACTTTTAAATGGATGTTTGTGTCAGTGCGTGTGTGTAGTTCTCTGGAATAAATTGAAGTTTTTGAGCCATCAGCAACACCGCTGCTGGATTGGTTCTTATATAAAGATTCCTGGCTGCCACTTCCAACCTGAAAATCAGCAGTGCCGCCTACAGTAATAACAGGGCCATTACCAGCGCTTATCACTTGCATATCAGCATGCGCAACTCCAGCTGAGAATAAACATATAGCGGTTGTAGATAATAGTATTTTTTTCATTTTCGTTTCCATTCTTAATTTAGAATTTTATGTTTGAAATCGTGACAAATATTGTCGAAAAAATATTCCAAATATATTTTGGCGTTGTATAGAGGAAGTCGATAAATTAGTCGATCACAAAGAGCAAGAAATTTTCTCTTTAGATATATTTCGTATGTTTGTGTGGTAATTGTGTCGCACAATTGAAACTTAAAATTGCTATTTAGAAATGCTAGGAAAGTCTTTGGATTTTCTTTTCCATCAGGCTGGTTTTAATGCGTATGGATAGGATGGTGAAGAAGAAGAAAATATAACCGCCGAACATGAGCAGAAGCGGTCGAAGCATAGAGCCATCAATTGCTACACCTCCTGAGCGGATTATGCTTGCTGGCTGGTGCAATGTGTTCCACCACTCTACAGAAAATTTGATGACTGGAATATTTATAAGGCCAATAAGTGCAAAAATTGCCGAAACCTTTCCGGCATGCTCTTTATTTTCATATGCATCGTATAAAGCCATGTAGCCTAAATAGAAGAAAAATAATATCAGCATTGAGGTAAGGCGTGCATCCCAAACCCACCAGGCACCCCAAACCGGCTTTCCCCAAATTGAGCCAGTGATAAGGCACATTAATGTAAATGCGGCGCCGATTGGAGCTGCGCATGTGGCGATAGTTGTTGAAATTGGGCTGCGCCAGATGAGAGCGCTGGCGCTCATGCCGCCTATAAACATATATATAGCAAGCGCCATCCATGCGGCTGGTACATGAACATACATAATACGCACGGCCTCGCCTTGCTGGTAATCAGCTGGAGATGCAATCAGACCGCAATATAGCCCTGCAATAAGAAAGCCAGCCGCCAGAATTGCAAAAAAGGGCAGTGCTTTACCAATAAATTTATTTACGATGCTAGGGTTAAAATATTTATGCATAATTTGAAAGTTAAGCTATCACTTAACCATTGTTATATTCAAAAAGGTGATGAAGACATAAAATTTTCAGCATATGTCTGCTTGATCAGTTTTGCCTTGCGAGGTGATATAATAATATATTCAATATTATTCCTCTGTGCATATTTTACAGCATCTTCGCAGCTATGGAACTTAAGCTTCAATTGCCCCTTTGTGTCTGAATTGCTGGTCCATCCCATGATTGGGTCAATAGATTCCGAATCCACAGAATCATACTCAAGAACCCAATTCTTGGCTTTTCCTTTGCCAGATTGCATAGCATTTTTTACAGGATTATATATTTTCGCTTTCATAATATTTTATAAATAACTGTTGGAACTCTGCGCATAATATTGTTATTAATCATATCTGTAAATAAATATAGTATTTTATAGTGATGAAAAATGACCGCAAAAAACGTACATGATATAACTAAGTTAAATTTTGAACAGGCTCTAAGCCAGCTTGAGGAAATTGTATCTACTTTAGAGAGCGGCGAGGCAGGCCTTGATGAGGCCATGGAAATTTATGCTAAAGGCCAGCAACTAAAGGAGTTATGCAGCGCAAAGCTTGCTAAATCAAGATTGCAGGTGGAAAAAATTAATAGTGACAAAGATGATAATATAAGCATTTCTGGCTTCAATCCAGGGGAATAGTGCAGGTTTCTTTCAGCGATTTAAGTTTTTTGACCTTTCGCTGGTTACCTGTTTTAATATGGTAATTATGTTGTCAAATAACCTAAATAAATCAATGATTTGTCCATTTTCACCAATAGTAATTGGCAAAACAATGGGTGTTATACCTGTTTTTTCAGAGAGCAATGTGCTCGCTGCTACATCATCTTGAATCTCACGTATAATTAGACTTGAGGGATGGGCTACATTGTTTTTTATTAGTTCTTCAATATGTTTGCTTGAGGGCTTAACCGTGCCTTCCTGTTCAATTTCTGCAACCACCACCAGCCCCAGCCAGTTTGCTAGATAGGTAAAAGATTCATTTTGGGCTATAATTGGTGTGCCCCTGAGTGATGCGGCTCTTTTTTCCCAGCGAGCCATTGCAAGCGCCCATTCCTGAGAAAATTCTTCATAGTTTTTTTGGTAGTATTTCTTATCTTGTAGATTAATTTGTGCCAACCTTAGAAAAACTTCGCGTGCCACAATAGTTATGTTATGTGGATTAAGTTGAATTTGCTTTTTGGTTTTAAGTTTTGTGCTGGTTTTATTGCTTGTAAAATATGAGGGTTTTTCAAGAGGAGGGATTTTGCTTGAAACCTCAAGAAACCCAATTTTTCCAGATTGTATTTTGATATTTGTAGAATTTTTTATTAATGAACTAAGCCAGTCAGGCTCATAAACTGCTCCAGAGCATATAACCAGGTCACTTTTTTTTAATTCTTCAATAAGGAGTGGGCTTGAGTTGCTGTTGTATATGGCTTTTTTAGCAGTAAAAATTTCTACCTTATCGCCGCCAATTCTTGATGTTATTGATGCCCATTCAGGCTCGCATGCAAAAACTTTGAGCGTGTCATTTGCATTTGAAGGGTTTGCAAATAATAATCCGGTAATTAGGTATATCGCAGATAATATCCGCATTTTTACCCTCATAAAATTAGGCAGCGCTTGTTTTTAGTTGCATGGCATGAAGTTCGCCACCCATTTTTCCTTTTAATGCGCCATACACCATTTTATGTTGTTCAATGCGGCTTTTGCCAGCAAAGGCGCTGGATATAACCTCAACCGCCCAATGGTCATTATCCCCTGCTAAATCAGTTATTTTGATTTTTGCATCAGGGAAATCTTCCAAGATTAAATCTTCTATTACATTTGCGGCAACTGGCATAGGAAATATTTGTTTGTTGTTTATAGTCATTAGTTTATATATTAATGTTGAAAATTATCAATGACAAATAACAAACAACAAAAATATGACGAATTTAGTAGATGTAGCAAAAACAATAGTAATCAAGGTTGGATCATCTTTAATGGTGAACCAGGAAAAAGGAGATTTACGCGAAGGCTGGCTTAAATCTTTGGCAGAAGATGTGTACGAATTGCGGCAAAGAGAGAAGCAGGTGGTTATTGTAACTTCAGGTTCAGTTGCGCTGGGCAGGAAATATATCACTACCACAAAACGTCCATTAAAACTTGAGGAAAAACAGGCCGCTGCTGCTTGCGGACAGCCTAAACTTATGCATAAATATCAGGAGTTTCTTGGTAAAAACGATATCCCGGTGGCGCAAGTGTTGCTAACAGTTTTTGATTCTGAGAACCGCCGCAACTACCTAAATGCAAAAAATACGCTGGAAACATTACTGGCAAATGGGGTTGTGCCAATTATTAATGAAAATGATACTGTGGCAACTGAAGAGCTGCGTTTTGGAGATAATGACCGCCTCGCCGCGCGCGTAGCGCAGATGATAAGTGCTGATTTGTTGATATTATTTTCCGATGTGGACGGGCTATACACTGGAAATCCGCGCCTTGACGATAAGGCGAGGCATATTCCGGAAGTTCGTGAAATCACGCGCCATATTGAAGATATGGCTAGCGGAGCTCTCTCTGATGGCGTTGGTTCCGGCGGTATGGTTACGAAAATTGAGGCTGCTAAAATTGCTATGTCGGGTGGTTGCTCAATGATTCTGGCTTCAGGCAAGGAAAAACACCCTGTAATAGAGCTGGAACGTGGAGCAAAACACACGGTTTTCCTATCTCATGAAAACCCTCATAGTGCCAGAAAGAGCTGGATTGCCAGCAGCCTACAAATCTCTGGTGAGGTTATTATTGATGATGGTGCATTAAATGCCTTGAAGAATGGTAAGAGTCTTCTTCCTGCAGGCGTACTTGATGTAATAGGAAAATTTGACCGTGGCGATACTGTTGCCATAAAAAATAGCAGGCTTGAGAAAGTTGGTGTTGGTCTTTGTGCTTATGCTTCAGATGAGGCAAGATTGATCATGGGTCAAAAAACTAAAGATATTGAGAGCATGATTGGCTTTTCGGGGCGAAGCGAGCTGATTCATCGTGATAATCTGGTGCTAGCTGATGGCAAGGAAGATGCGTCTTAGAATGCAATGGAAACCGGCAACGACCCGAAATAACTCACTTACGGCTGCTCCATCTCTGGCCTGACCGGGTTAGGCGGGAATTTCGCCCGCTGCCAATTTCCGCACGCAATCTACATCAAACTTTGCCGCCGTGCAAGTGTTTCCATGCTCACTTTAAAGGGAAAGATTATTTTTGACTTACAAAAAAATCCATCTATATTAACCCACAAGGGGCTAGAAATCCCGTTGTACTGCGATTATAAATGGCTCGTAACAGCAAGCCTTGCTTCCGTGCATCTGCGCCGGGAGTAGGTGAATATAATACCCGCAAGGGAAATAAGCCTGCGCTCGTATAACGGCGATTTCTAACTCCCGGCACTCTTTAATTAGAGTGCCATTTTCTGGTTATGCCGGGAGTGGGCCGCAATAAAATACCTTATGGGGAATATGGTCCAGGCTCTTCTGAAGGCATATGAAGCTCCCGGTTTATGATTTTACCATTCAGGGCGAAGTCGGGGTAAGAGTCCATGGGAGATGTATATTAAGGAAATGATATGAATGCGAGGAGTATTGATATAAAACAAATAATGCAGGAAATTGGGCGCAGCGCAAAGGCTGCAGCGCTTGAGCTATCCTCTTGCAGTTCGAAGAGCAAGAATAAAGCTCTTCAGGCTGCTGCTGCGTCCTTGCGGAAAAATACCGCAAAAATTATGGCGGCCAATAATATTGATATGGAAGCTGGCAAGGCCAAGGGCTTAGATAAATCCCTGCTTGACCGTTTGGAACTTAATGAAAAGCGAATTGAATCTATCGCTAAAAGCCTTGAGGAAATCGCTCTGTTACCTGACCCTGTTGGTAAAATTTTATCCAATTGGGATAGGCCAAGTGGGCTTGATATTTCGCGCATAAGTGTACCGCTTGGGGTGATTGGTATCATTTATGAATCGCGCCCGAATGTGACTGCTGATGCTGGAGCGTTATGCCTTAAATCTGGTAACGCTGCAATTTTAAGGGGTGGTTCGGAGAGTTTTAACTCGTCTAAAGCAATAGCCGCTTGTTTGCATGATGGCTTGCGCGCGGCCGGAATTAGCGAAAATGCCATCCAGCTAGTGCCAGTTCAGGATAGGGAAGCTGTGGGCGAAATGCTGACCATGCCAGAATATATTGATGTTATAATCCCACGTGGCGGCAAGGGCCTATGCAAGCGCGTGATGGAGGAGAGCCGCGTGCCAACCCTGCTGCATCTGGATGGGAACTGCCACACCTATATACATGAAAAAGCCGATCAAAAAATGGCCGTGGAAGTAGTTAGCAATGCAAAAATGCGCCGTACAGGAATTTGCGGGGCAACTGAATCGCTGGTGGTTGATAAATCTATCGCAAGTGAAATTTTGCCAAAAATAGTAGATAGCCTAAGTGCTGAGGGCTGCGAAATTCGTGGTGATGAGATTGCAAGAAAGATTGATTCAAGGATAGTGCCAGCAAGCGATGCTGACTGGGGCACGGAATATCTGGACGCTATAATTTCCGTGAAGATTGTTGCAGGTTTGAATGAGGCAATTGATTTTATTAACCAGCATAGTTCACACCATACAGATAGCATAATTACAGCTGATTCTTCGGCTGCGGCGGATTTTTTAAACCGTATAGATAGCGCAATTGTAATGCACAACACTTCCACCCAATTTGCCGATGGCGGGGAATTTGGCATGGGTGCGGAGATTGGTATCTCAACAGGCCGCTTGCATGCAAGGGGGCCTGTTGGTGTTGAACAACTCACCACTTATAAATATGTAGTAAAAAGTGATGGCGCAATCAGGCCAAGGTAAAAAAATCGGCCTGCTTGGCGGCTCGTTCAATCCTGCTCATAGCGGGCATGTTTATATTAGCCAGAAAGCGCTGGAACTCTTGGGTTTAGATGAAGTCTGGTGGCTGGTATCCCCACAAAACCCACTTAAGGAGACTTCAGGAATGGCTCCATTTAAGGAGCGTTTTGCAAAAGCAACCGAACTTGCATCCAGTTGTAAAGGAATCTTAGTTTCTGATTTTGAGTATAATCTTGTTCATTCCAAAAAACCTAACCCCACAGCACTTTTATATGGAGAGTCTGTAGCCTATACCTATAATACACTTTTAGCGATAAAAGCAGCATATTCGGACAATAATTTTGTATGGATAATGGGTGCAGATAATATGCTGCAGTTCCCAAAATGGTACAAATGGCGGGAGATTATGCAGCTTATACCTATTGCTGTATTTAATCGGGGCGCAATTGAAGAAAAAACAGCACTTTCTGGCGAATTTGCCAAGGAATTTTCTGTAAATAAATTAAATAATCCTATGGAGCTGGCTTCTCGTAAAACACCTGCTTGGGTATTTCTTGATATTGAGCCAAACCCAATATCCTCAACTCAACTTAGAGGGGAGCCTGA